>Ga0315914_1002553_pt1 | contig 27846 bp, 12 predicted proteins | sample MpolenodulesMG_FD_203920 | JGI IMG/M metagenome (GOLD analysis project Ga0315914, IMG submission 203920) | Medicago polymorpha root nodule microbial communities from Los Angeles, California, United States - elongated nodules | ecosystem: Host-associated > Plants > Roots > Nodule | place: USA...
AAATTCTTCATAGATGAAACCCAAAGCGGCCTTAGAGACATACCCCTCCAACTCTGAGAATAATTTGTTTTTTTATGTATTTGTGTACCATGAAGGTTATGCTCATTCCAAAACTCCCTTGTATCTCACGGAATTGGTTTTTTAACATTTTGTCAATTTCATCCCAACATGATGCCAAATCTCCCACACTACTCCTCAAGTATCTTTTCAATTTTGCATGAGCCGATTCAACAATGTTGGTGGTTCTACACCCTAGATGTAAGTATTTATTTGTCCATGCCCTCACAAAATGCTTCTTAAGGGGCAAAACGGTTTCCTCAACATATTTAACAAACAATGGAAACGGTCCGCATACCTCATCTTTGAATGTCAACCATGCAATTGAAAATGAATCCTCCGTAGGAGAGTTAACCACATCTCTCCAAGCCCTCACTATTTTCTTAACAAGCTCACAATGCTTGTCATCATCCGCTTCCTTCGCATCTTTGTCAACAACTTTTCCTTTCGAAATCTTGGCTTTGACTCTACAATCTGTGATGCACCTAGATTTGACATTCTTCTCAATATGAAAATAGAAAAGTACATGGTCCGTTTTTGGGAGAACTTCGGCAACGGCTTTCATCAAAGTCGAGTCCCTATCGGTGACAATCACCTTAGGCATTGCATCGTCATGTATGGCGTTATTGTGTTAGATTTATCTATAGAAAGAGTAAATCCGGCCCTTGCCGCTTGTCGACGAACCCAACCAACTAATTCTTCACGATCTCTCCATCTTTCAATTGTTGTAAAAAATGACCCGGTGTTTACTTTAATAACACGAACATCGATAGGTACTGGTTTAGGCTTCTCTTCAAAGTTACCGGTAGGTACCAGTTTTGCTTGGTTGTGAACTATGTTAGCTTGAAAAGGAATTTTCACTTTAAACTCCACTTGTTTGGTTGGTTTGACATCGCCGGATTCTACGCCGGAACCTACGCCTACGCTGGAGGCTTCGCCGGAAGCTTTGCTTTTGGCCAGTTTAGGTTCAACGCCATCCTCCCCCACATTTTCAACCATATCACACAATGTCTATTCAATAAAAAAAATAAGAAAGAAAAAATAAGTAAATAACTTGTGCGACAAGCAAAGCAAGTAAAAAAAGTGGCACACAATTTCAAAATTTGGGCATCACAGTAGCATGAGTTAACACACGCTAGATTTAACCTTCTGTGTGAGTTAACTCACGCAACCCTTACAACTAGCGTGAGTTAACTCACGCTGAGCCCTACACCTACTGAAATAAAAATAACGAAACTATCAGCAAAACTAGCAAAAATGAAAGAGTTTTGACGGTACATTACATGTTCATTGATGTTTGATGAGTGTAGAAACTTGTTTCATGACGATTTGCAATGATTTGGAATGAAGATTTTGACCTAAAAATTCGCACTTTTTGGGTTTTTGGAGTTGGATGGAAAGAAAAAAATGGAGTTGTGTGGTTGCCTGCTGGATTTTGAACGAAAATAGTACCCAGCGTAACTTAACTCACGCAGGGGCAATTTGAACATTTACTTTGGGAATGAGCGAAACGGTTTGGGTAAAGAGCAGAATTCCCTTTATAAACTCATGTCATAAGAGGAATTAGGGTTCTAACATTCATTACACATAACTTTTGAGAGAGGTAGAGAGAGAAAGAGTTAGAGGAAGAGAAAAAGGGTTAGAAGAAGATCTAGAGAGAGAAAGCTTGGATTGGAGCTTTGAAGCAAAAGTGAGGCTAGGATTCTAATTCTTGAAGGTTTGAGGTAAAGGGGATAGTGTTCTATCATAATCTTTATGTTATAATCTCTTTTCTACTCATATTCAAAAGTGCTTATTTGTGAAAAGTGATTTATTGTGAATTTAATTTGTGAAATTTGTGCTCTTATTTTAGTGCTATGTTTGGGTATGTGAATTTGATGATAATTAAGTTGTTGATGTTGAATTTACATGCTAGTGATATATATATATATATGTAAACTTGTGTTTTGCTGAAAATTAGTGAAGTATGGTGTTGTTGTTGTTGTTGTTGGATTGTTGAAGAATTCATGGTTAATTGATGATGTTGTTGTTATGAGATGTTGTTGTTGATGATTGATGCCATGGGTATTCATAATCATAGAGTTGTGGTGTGAATTTGAGTTGTTTTTGAAAGTTTTATGAAAAATGGGTGAAATGGTGATTTGGGATGGAATGATGTTTTGATTCAAGTTTTATATGGATTTGAGTGCCTTTTTATGTTCATAAACGTTTAGACAAACTTTGAGGACGAATTTGGGTATTGGGGAATCAAAATTGGGATTTTGGAGTGAAAATTGAGTTTTTCCTGAGAGCTGAACTGTCCAAGCTCGCCATGGCGAGTAAGTGTGGCCATGGCAAGTGAATCAATCTCTCCAGCTCGCCATGGCGAGTAAATGGTGGCCATGGCGAGTTGCTCAGTACATCAACTCATGTTTTTGTCATTTTAGGGTTTCAAGGTTGATCCGGACCATTCCAAACTAATTCTTTTGATGTAATTAAATGTAATTAAGCTTTTTAAACCTCTGTAAACATCAATTGAATTGATTTGAACTTGGTTTGCTAAATCATACCTCAAACTTTTGAAAACGTCAAGAACATTGATTTTTCCGAAACTTGTTTTTCTTAAGGAAAGGGGGTGGGGTTAAGGTTGTATACTGATTTTATGATTTCTAAAACTGGTGGTGATTGATTTTATTGAATTTTAACTTGTGTTGCTTTGAAAATGACATTCTTTGTGAAAAATATTAAAGAGAGACGAACTTTGTGATTTTTATGATTTCGTCGTATTTGGCCGGTGAAATGTGCATGTATACGCAACTGCACTTATATGTAGTCTAAGGGTATACATAGTTGAGGCATTAGGCTTTGTTTGCCTAGTTTTGGTTCAATTTCCATAATTGTGTTAAGTTGTGAAACGATATACGAAATTTGTCGAAAATGATCTTTAAGACCGAATGCTTTGCAAATCTTTCGTGATTAGTTTGATATGGTTTTACGAAGTTGTGTGAATGATTGTTAGGTGTTGAGTATGATGATATCATAGTATGGTGTACTTTCTTCTTTACTTGAATTGTGAGAAATTGTATGAAGTTGTTTAGTTGTGTTGATGTAGTTGTTGTTAATTATTGCATATATGCTAAATGATGGTGATATTGTTGGTGAGTACATATATGAAAAATAATGATGATATTGTTGGTGAATGCATGTATGCAAAATGAAGGTGATATAGGATATTATATCCAATGATGGTGAGTTGTTGTTGTGAACATGTGCATAATGTGTCATATGTTCATGCATTCATAGTTGTGGGATATTTATATCCAGTTGAGGTGATTATGATGTGTTGTTGGCATCACGGGGTGACGGCCTAGACGTTGTTGGTGTGATGTGTTGTTGGCATCACGGGGTGACAGCCTAGACGTTGTTGGTGTCGGTGCCGCATGCATATAGGTGTCGTGTCCAGGTGCATTACATAATTTGTCATGAGTCATAATTGCTTATGTGTTTTGGTGGATGTTGTGAATGGTGAATTATGCGATTTAGTTGAATATGTGCATAAATGTTTATGTGCATTGTTGAACTTGGTGAATTGTGTAGTTGTTGATGTTTTGTTACACTTGTGCACTTGGTGATTTTAAATGATGATGTTTATTTTGGTGAAATGATGAAGTGTGAATTATATGTATGTGATTGGGTGATCTTTATGGTGACGATAATTTCCTAGTTTGTAACTTTGAAATGTTGAATTGTGTTTGTTGAGTTAATTATGCTAAATGAGGAATAAAGGAGTAATTCTTTTATTGATTGATGTTGTTAAGTGATGAATCTTGATAATGAATTAAGGTATGAATATGCTTGGTGTGTTATGATAGAAGTATGATAGTATTATGGATGTTGCATCGGGGGTAATATATATATGATGGTAGTATTTTAGGAATGTTGAGTATGTATATATGTTATGCATGAATCCTTGAATGCTTATGCTTGTTTATGTTTGATTATGATGATGCGAAGCTAACCCCCAGTGGTCTGTGGTGGACCACCAACCTATTTGTATGAATGGGTAGACAACGTGCAGGATTGATCTTTTAGCATGCTTGGTGAGTTGCTTGAGGATAGCGGGAGCTTCCTCTGTTTATCTGTTTAGAGTCTTAGATTAGGCTCTGATTAGGATGTCAGTCTTTATGTTATCTTGGATTGAGCATGTTGTTGAGGTTTTACCCATATGTCGGGATTTGGAGATTTTATATGGTGATGTATGTTTGAGTTTATGACATGTATATTTTGGAGATGTATGTTATATATCCGCTACGATTTTTGATTCATTTTTATATTTATGTTTTGAGGTTTATTGGAGACGTGACGTCTATTTCTTGAATATTTGTATTATTCGGGTGTTTTATCGCTTTAATAGAAATAGGGCGTTACAGGTTGGTATCAGAGCCTGGTTGGTCTTGTCCAGACCAAAACCGGTTGTTTTTCCCTGTTGTATTCGACATGTACGGGAGTACTCTCGGTACTTGTTGTGTTGTTTCGTTCTTTTAGGTGGGTTTGAGCGTAGTAGGGGAGTAGTAGGTTGCTTATAGTGTGTTGGTCTAGCAAGGGAATGTATGTTTGGCTGCAGAGGCTTAGTTGGTTGTTGTTGGTGTTAAAGTTCCTGTTGATTTTGAGTTTGATCTAGTGTGTCTTTCGTTGAAGCATATGAATGTGATTTTTGGTATGGACTGAATGTTGTCTTTTGGTGTTAGCATTAACTGCTTAACCAAGAGTATAACGTTTTCTAAGCCAGTAGCTGAGGTAGGTGAGAAGTTCTTAACTGCGGAGCAAGTGAAGAAGTCTTTGGACGGTGAAGCTAGTGTGTTAATGATGTTTGCTTCGTTGAAGGAAAGTAGTGAGAAAGGAATTGGCGATTTGCCGGTAGTGCAAGAGTTTCCAGAATTTTTTCCGGACGACATTACCGAATTACCGCCAGAGAGACAAGTGGAGTTTGCAATTCATTTGGTACCAGGAACGAGTCCTATTTCGATTGCGCCATATCGGATGTCTGCATCAGAGTTGAGTGACTTGAAGAAGCAGTTGGAAGAGTTGCTCGATAAGTAGTTTATCAGGCCGAGTGTTTCTCGTGGGGTGCTCTAGTGTTGTTGGTTAAGAAGAAGGATGACAGCATGAGGTTGTGTGTGGATTATCGACAGTTGAACAAGGTGACGATTAAGAATCGGTATCCGCTCCCGAGGATTGATGACTTAATGGATCAACATGGTATAAGCACTTACGATTTATAAAATTCTCACAAATAATCACACTTAAACTAAACCATTATGTTTAACAAAGTCGTTTAATTGATTAGTAATACATATATCGATTATGTAAATTCATCGTAAAATATTAAATGTTAATGAGTTGTATGAAATATGGTTTAAATGATTACTCGTTATTGATTCCAATTTAAACTTGTCAAATTCAAAGTAATTCATAGTAACATTGAGAATATGGTTAATAGTGATTTACCCCCTGTAATATAGGTCATTTCTGAGTTTATCTCCTGTAAAAATTTGTTTTGGTTTTCGTCATTGTAAAATTAATTTTTCCAGAATACTCCCATAATAAGCCATTTTCGGAATTTTTGGTTTTTGAATGGCCTATTAGAAGGGTATTCTAGAAAAAAATAATTTCATAAAGACGAAAACCTAAACAAAACTTTTCCAAGGGTTAAACCCGAAAATGACCTATATTACAAGGGGTAAAACACTATTAACCCTTGAGAATATTCCTACCTAAGACCTGACAAAAAGGTTTCTCAAGTTATGATGAATTACTTTGAGTTTGAACCCTCTAAATTGGAATCCCCCTTTTCAAATTGGAAGGTGACAACAAAAGGTTTCTTAAGTTAAATGTCTTCTGAGAAAGTTTAAACTTGTAACATAAAGTTTTTTTTTCAAGAAGGTTGAATTAAAAACTTTTTAGAAACCTATTGTAAATTATAAGAACAAATTTAATTCAAATATGAATATAATAAATACACTAAAGGTGAAAAGTAGAAGGTTTTGACATGGTGATCCTGCTAGGGTTTGCTTAATTTCGATCAGATTTTCACCTTTGTTGATCTCTTTCTTCTTCAATTTCTTCGTGTTGTCTGTAGATTTCAATTCGATTGGGGGAACGCAGTCGCGCTAATGCCCAAGGGCATTACAAAGATTGAGTAACGTTTATCCTCATAATTTTGTTAACTACTGACTGACCTTTTTTCATTGTTCTCGGTTCAGCTACTGCCATGTTCGACTGACATGCAGAGTTTCCCACTTTGGCTGCTCCTGCATCAGCTGCGCCGTCCTCCTCCTCCTATTATCACACCGGCCTCAGCCTCCTTTACTTAATGTTTTTTAATTTATTGATACATATGTTTAATAAATTTAAACATTTTCATATTAAAGGGTTCTCACAACTACCCTTAATTGTGCTTTTGACGCAAGGATAATTGTGTTATCACAAATTTGTTCTCAATGAATTCGATTAAAATACACACTAATATTTACATATATCAATAAAAAAAATCTTATTCAAAATATAAAATTAGAATAAATTGATCGTTTGTAATTATTTATTCAATTATCCACTTCTTACAAGAGTGAATAAAATTAACATACTTATGCAATATGCAATACACTTTTAGTATTCTCAAATAAATTGAAAATTCAAACAAGCCTAAATAAAGATTTCAGAGAAATTATAGTAGTACCGACATTATGACTTCCAAATATAGTTACATGCATAAAAGTAATATATGATTAGTTTTTCTTACGTGCATTTACAATAAAATTTAATGCACCGTGGAGATAGAGGAGGGGGGCACATGTAACTTGGACAATCATTGCTAGTATCACAACCAATCCGATATAAGAAGTCTAATAAGAAAAAATAAAAGTTACTAAAAGGTGATAAAATATTGTATATAAGATAAATTTGAATTGAAAATTGAGTAAAAAATACTTACGGTTAGTGGTTGCAACAAGAAATAGAGAAAAAAAGATGATGAAAGCATAAAAATAATGTGGGATTCGAGCCATATTATTCCTCCTTTCCACGCAACAAGTAAGAAAATTTATCAATTTATAAGCAACTATTTCATTCTTTATTAACTTCAGTTAAACAGTTGTTAGCTTATCAAAAAAAATTAAGAGTTGGTGGCCTTTATGATTTATAAGTAGCCAATCATAAAATTAAAATTATTTTTGAATGACTCTAAGGTACATAAATTTGTCGTGCTTTTCTCTTTCGCTTACTCCGATCACCACTTAACTTTAGTAAAGATATCTCTTATGAATCTTGATGATCATCAAATTCCATTTTTCTTTATTTGTTAAAATTTAAATATATATTTTTTATTTCTATTTTAACCTTTCATTTTAGTGAATAGAAACATTTCCAAATAGAAATAATAGTTAAAAATGATTTAAAAATCAAGTTGTATAAGTCATGCATAAAATAATATGGCGACACATTTGTTTAGAAATTATAATTACCATAGGCTAATTTTTTATTGAAAAATTTATAGAATCAAAGTTAATATATACAAGTTTTGGAAATTGCATGAGTTGAACAATTGTATGGAATGAAAGAAATGGAACTTGTTATGACATGTAGTATGTCTTTATTTTGACATCTTTGAAGAAATTAATATGCAAACCCCCTTTTCACATTGTTTGTTAGTTGCATTAGAAGTCCTTAAATGTAAGTGTTGATTTACGTTCTTGATAGGCCTAGGTAGATAACAACTTAGTTGGTGTGAAGTTAGAAATTGTTATTTTAGGGGGTTTCTACTATTTATTTTTCTTTCAAACTACCTTCGTTTTTTTTTCTTTCAAATGTGATGGAGAAACTATTGCATTGCAAGTATTCTCTATGTTGCTAAAATTGATAAAAAAAAAGAAATAATACAAAGAAAAATTTACCTATTATATAAACATTTATGAAAAAACTCAATGCAATATCAATTGACAATAAATTGAAGAAAATAAAAGGCTTAATAACAGTTTTCGCCCCCTAACTTTCACAAAGTTGCGATTTTGACCCCCTAAAAAAAAACTACAAAATCGTCCCTTAAGTTTAAAGCTAGAAAACAAAATAAGTTTACAATGAATTTTCTGTAATCACACAATTAAAAACAAATAAAAGATGCCTTAAAATTTGTCCGTTCCGTCTTGTCATCTATAGCACGCAAAAAACTCCAAACTGTTAACTGCTACGGATAATTTTGTCTTATTGTCAATTGATTAGTAGGGTCTACGAAAGATATTTTAATTAATCATTTGCATAAATGACAAATCTAAATTGGCTTAGTTGTCAAACATGATGAATGGTACGTGTTAGTTAGTTAAGTTTTCATTTTGAGTATATTAAAGGCAAATTCTATGGTTCATCCAATAAATTTGAATGTATCGGTACACCAAGTCGTTAAATTAATAATAAATAAGTTGTTTTTTTTTTTGAAGAAAAATAATTATTTTCTATCATTAACAACTATAATAATTAAATTTTATTTGCCAAAATCTTTGACGAAATAAAATTTAATTTTTGCGAATTTTTATTACTCTTAACAATGAATATAGATTATTTTTTAATATGATCCTTATAAACAATGAAATGATGTTTTTTCTTATGATATGATGTTTTCTAAAATATAAATATTGACAAATAACTTTTTATTTCATAAAAATGATCATTAATTTATAAATTTTGTTAAACAAAAGTATCAGTACACTAAAATTTGTGAGTGTATCGTAAAAGTTCCCAATGTTCAAATGCTTCTTTTCTTATTTTTCTTAATAATGTTTGACATTTGATTGACATGGATCATCATATCATAATCTATATATATTTAGATCAGATGACAAGCTTTTCTACTTTAATTGATAGTTTGCTCAAACGCTATTTATAAGAGTCTTTTTTTGTGTCATAAGAATACATGGAACATAAAAGTAGCAATTTTGCAATAAAAAAATAATACATATTTTGACTTTTAAAAAAAAATAAAATACACAACTTTGAACATTGATATTTCTTTATTGAATTACATGTATCTTTAGCACACATTCATCCATTCGCCTATTTATAATGGTATATCTTAAAAGAACCTATAAGCTATTCAAACACATTTAATTAATTTGATCAAGGAGTCTTATAAGCTTATCCAATAAGTTATATTAAGCTATTTTATTAGTGTTACCAAACATAAACACCTGAGATGCCTGATGTTATTGGTTTGAGACTTGCTCTTTCTTAAGGTTTTAGGTTTGATTTTCTCTGATGTCAATTTAGGTGAACTAATTTAGTTTTGTTAAAAAAAAAAAACATGATGGCTAAACTCTTGAAGGAACGTTTTCAACAGTTAAAAGAACTTTGTTCATACTATGGAGAACACCAACCATCTTTTCAATCTTTATCTCTCTTTTAAACATGGGATTCTCTTCTTTTGATAGGCGTATACGGTACACTTCAATAATTGGAGAGGCAAAGTTGGATATATCTTTGTGTTGTACACATAACACACTAGTGATGAATATTCTTCGACCTCAATCTACAGAATACTGAAGTTTCAAGATATGATCGACTTTGCTAAAACCAAAAGCAAAGAAGTTTTTGGATCAGACACATTTAATCTTCCAACAAAGGGCCTCGTGTTTCTGATGAGGAATGATTACGTTATTAATTAGGGTTTTTCTATCATGTGTAAATTTGCACATGTTAAAAAATTTAAAATGATAAATTTATCTTGGAACTAATGTATATATAACTTTTGCTGACCTACTTATTAAAATTAAATTGGATTTAATTTATATGCACGATTCAAATAAAACACTATCAATCAATATATATATTTTTTTTCTCTCAAAAAAAAGAATAAGTTTTGTCCCAAGTAGATTTAAATATAACGTTGATATTTTTCTCTCTTCTCCTCATAATAAAGTTGGTATTAGTATGTACATTCACGATATTGACGGGTGTTTTGTTCTAGCAAAAACCACTTGGTTCACCCCATTATGTTCGGTGAATATTGGTGAGGCGTTAGGACTTCGTCAAATGTTGCGGTGGAAGGTTAGGCTTTAATAACACAAATTTTTCTTTGGATTCGAAGATTGTCGTTGTTGCTTTCAATGGTAACAATAACAGTAATAATGACGTTGGTAGCATTATTGTTTCTTGTAGGCAGCTGTTTAATACTCTTTTAACAAAATTTAAACTAAAGTTCAACAAGAGGCAAGTAAATGAGATCGCTCTTAAATTAGTACAGTCAACCTTATTAAAAGTTAGCCCTAATTGTTTATTAATGTACCACCATATATTAACAACATATTATCTAATAAAATGACTTGAATTTCTTCCCCTTAAATTTATATATAATGGTGGTTGTCATGTCATCATAGTAGATAGGTTCAAGTCATATCATAAAAATTGAAGGTGAGAATAATATGGGAACCAAATGTCTCAAGTTTGACAACAGGGAACCGAAATTTTGGGAAAAAAATATAAGAATCAAAATTGCAGATTTAGTAAAATTGAGAGACTAAAACTGCACTTAAGAAAAAAAGTGTTAGGATACATAAGAAAAATGCATAGAAATGAAACACACCAAATTTGGCTACTTCTACCAATCCGGTGAAATTTTATATTTTTATTATTTGTCTCTCCTCTCTTACTTTCTTAGCTATTTTACTTCAACAAATCAAGATCTTAGATGCTCCACCCAAAAAAAAATTAACAAACCTTAGATGCTCCAATTAAACACACCGTTTTAGAATTATGAATAATAAATAAATAAAAATTAAATATAAAAGACGATATGCTTTAATAAAAAAAAAAGTCGTTTTTGTCATGTTGTGTGATTACCCATAATATAACATTACTCAAAAGAAAGCTGGAAAACATCTGATGTCGGCCAGGATTTCAAAATTACTGCAACTGACATTTGTAAAATAAATATATGTTTTTATTATTCAGAAGATATATACTCTACTAAATAATATCATTGCTTCTAGGAATAGAAAACTACAAAAAACATAAACATACATTTTGTCATGACATAATAATGAAATTAATATATGATGTAGACGCTAGTTAAATACCTTCATTCCTTTCACGGAAACTAATTAGCATTTGATTGTGATATTTTTTTGACACCTAGTATGTACAATTCTATTTTTTGAAAACCTAGCATGCATAATTGTTCATCTCTCTTTGAAATATATCTATCCTCTGAATATATGATATAAAGAAAATAAAGATAGAAAAATAATTTTTGTGCAAATAGTATAATCTGTTGCAACCGAAATCAGACAGTTGGACATTGCACTTAACTGGAATGAGAATAGGTCAAGCTGAACTACAACCAGTGACGGATCCATGATTTTTAAATAGTGGGGGCATTATATATAAAAATTTGTAGCATTAATAATTATCCTCTAAGATTATTCATATTATGAAAACTTTGAATGATATGTCTCTATAAAAATAACTAAACAATCATTTAATTAGTCATTCCCTACTTGATTTTGCATCTAATTCTTAATTATAGTACCAAGATAGAAATGTTTTGTGGGCCAAGATAGAAATGATTTATGATAAGTGTGATCCATGTGGTCAAAATGTCAACTATTGATACATTATACTACCAAACAAATTGTTTCTAAAAATTTTGTGTGGGCACAAGCCCACAAATCCTACAACATGCATCAGTCCCTCTCTACAGCTGTCTATGTCTTGACCTATTTAGGTCTGACATGGTCTGGCTGGTTCATTGAAAAGTCTAAATTTAGGCTTTTTAAATAGCCTTGAAACCTAATAGATTGGTCAATTTATGCATATCTATTAAAACTTGTTATTTATTTATTTATATAAAACACAAAAATTAACAAACTCTCACAATGGCCTCTAGATAAAACAATACAAGCAATGCACTATTTAAATAGGCTTTAAAGCCTTATAATGAAATAGGTTTTTAAATCCTTATAATGATAGTCGCACCCTACAGTGAAATAGGTTTTTAAATAGACTTTAAGATATGTTTAGTCTAATTCAAAATAGGTAAAATGGATTGTTTAATGGTCTTAACATGAAATAAGTCTTCAAATAGACTTTCAAGTTAGGTCAGACTTTTAAATAAGTTAGAACAGTCCAAGAAAAAAGACCTACTATAGGCCATACACCAGACTCACACTTGCAAATTTTCTGTAGGTCAGACTCTAACCTTTCAAAGCTTGATCTGACCTGACATATATTCTCACCCAATTACACTTACTATGCGCGAATAACCACTTTTTCATTGTATGGATGCAACATACCTATACCATTGAATCATTAACATCACAAAAACTCTAGTTAGATTTATGATAGGCCATAGACCCAGACGTACAAATTTTCCATAGATCAAGCTCCGGCCTTTCAGAGTCTGACTTGACCGGACATGTTTCCACCCGTAATCGCACTTACTATGCGCGAATAACCAATTTTTTATTGTATGGATGCAACATACCCATACCATTGAATCATTAACATCACAAAAACTCTAATTAGATTTATGATACATGTTTACATGGAATATATTACACAACATTTGAAAAACAAAAAAACAAATCTAAAGAATAATAATCCAATTCAATCAAATACACAAAATGTAATCTCTCTCCATGAGAATAAGAAAAAACATTCAATACAAGAAGAACTCTCTAGTTGCATGGAGAAGGAGCAAAACCAATAGTGTTCTTATAAATATCAAACTCCCAAAGATGATTTTGTTGCATAATATTACCAAGAATAGAATTACGTGTTCCATTTACTGGCAAAAATCCAAGACACTTAGTTTTTGGTGCAGCATCAATGATGTAATTCTTCACTGGTGGTTCAAACCTTATTCCTCCACCAAAATGAAACGTTAACCTTGGCACAAGACTCTCATCAAAACCTTCTGCATCAAAGCAAACTTCCAAACCACCATTATTTGGATCATTAATCGTTTTCACATGGTGCAAAGATTTTTTCAATGCCTCTACAACAGGATTATAGGCTTCAAGAACAAGTGCTGTTAAGGTAAAACCTGAGTCAATTATCATCCCTTCTCCAGCTTCAAAATCCCAAACCTTTGGTGGGATTTTCAGCATTTGATCGTCGATGGAGATGCCGGTTACATTCACACCATAAAATGGTTGATACAGAAACATATCTGTTCTTTTGATTTCACTCAACAATTTGACTTTAGGAGTTGTTCCAAATGTTAGGTAGCTTGAAACATTTTTGTGGCTCAAATGGTCAACAAGACAATAGGAAAATTTTGAACCAAATTTTAGACCAGCATTGTCAACAAATGAATGGTGTCTAAACCCTAAGGCTAATATTCCACCTACATTTTCATATGGGAAACCTGGACTATTTAGCACTGATTGTGTACATCCAATTGTTTGATTTTGAAGTTTTCCTATCCTTTTATTGCTTAGGTTTATTGTTATTGTGTCAGTGCCATAGAATCCCACAGCAGATTGTATTCCACTACCATAGCTGTCAAAGATAAGATTTTTCAGAAAAAAAAAGTCAATAATTGAACATTTGTTAAGTTAACTAAACAAACTAAACAAACAAAGAAAGAAATAAGAGTAAACAACCATTTTACTGTAATAATCGTAATCGTAGAGCACTGGTTAGTAAGACCTAAAATAAATATGAAAAATTTAAGAACACATGTTACGGTACTAAAGATGAAATCTATGTATACAAAATTGTACCAATTTATTTATCAATATTTTGATAATTACTTTTTTTCAATAAATGCTTATTATTTGTACAAACCTTATCAATTGTTTTAGTTTGAAATGGATATCTAGATATAGTTGTCAAGGTGAATAGAGTAAAAGGTTGGGCTAATTGCAGGCACAGATTTAACAAAGAGACTGATGTTCCTGCATGCCTTGAATGAAGAAATGTGGGGCATGTGATATGCTACCTACCAACATTAATTCTCATTTATAACCAATGGTTGGATGCTGGAAAGAATGGTTGCTGGGTCATCTTTTTGTGGTAATGTATGTGTATGAGGAGTACTTTTTTAAAGGCCCTCCTACCAAATGTCTTATGAGCATCGTTTAAAGAATTAAAAAAAAAATTGTTTTAAAAATATAGGTCAATATATGTGAAGATGAAAACATTCAGTTTAATTCTTTAAAGTTAAAATTATAATTCGCTATATTTATAAGAAGAAGAAAAAAAAACTTTTTAACCCTGTAATCAAACACATTAATTATTGATACATAAACAAGGCTACTATCAATGTACCATCACCCCTATCAGAACTCTAAATACGTTGCCGGACTAGACAATGTTCTGCTCTCTTAAGTGCACATTAATTTTGGTACAATTTGAACCTTATAAACAAACCAACCAATTGAAAACTTTGGATATGTCTTGTGGCTAGAGTAATGCCATGAAATGCTTAATTTTTTATTTATTTTTTGGTACAATGAAATACTTAATTTTAACGCATGCTGAAAACGGAATAGAATACAACCCTGCCTACATCTCATAAAGTTACCAAATAAAAAACGGAATAGAATAATATTAAAATGCAATTAAGTTCAACTATCTGTTAAAAGAGACATGTTCCAAATATTTTGGCTTGTTTTTAAAAATGAAACTCCACTACTAATTACTTCATTCGTCTCAAATTATAAGTCGTTTTAGAACTTTAAACGAAGGTTAAAGAAGTCTTTTAAATAATAAATAAAGTCATGCTAACTTGCATATTTAGGGCACAAGTTAAGAATTTTTTAAATGGTAAATATTTAGAAAAATGCTAACTTGTGTCCTTAAAGACCGAATCGAATAGAATACACTTCAATAAATTACATGCTGCTCCCCAACTGTCTTAATTTGTGATCTCCCTTTCCCACAAAAAGAGAAGGTAAATTTGAGGTCCAAAAAGATAGCCTTTAATTGTAAAAAAAAAAAAAAAAGAAGATAGCCTTTAATTTCTCATCTTTTCTCTCTGTCACACACCCTATTCATTTAGCAACACTTGTTTCTATGAAAAAAGCAAAAAGTAAAAACTTTAATTTCTCTCAATCTTATTTTATTAAATTATTCCTATCATCTATTAGTATAGAGAAATGTTAATATGTATCCGTAGCATGAACTTTAAATATATTGAATTGAGATGGATGAAATGAATATTAATCATAAAATAGATTTTGAAACAAATAATGCATATTAATGTTTCTTTTTCTGAAAAGTTTCTGCCTAAGTCTTCTAATTTGTTGTCCTCCAAAACAATCCTATTAATCTACTTGCAACAAAAAGCTAAAAATTCACCATCAAACCAAAACAAAATTAATTTTTTTCCAAAACCCCACAAAACAATTTTGAATGATATTTCAAACACCTAGCAAAAAATAAAACATGAAAAAAGAGGGAAGAAAATAAACAAACCTGACTTCATAAAGACATGGATCAGAAGGACTTTGACAATCAATCAAACTATAAGGTAGTTCAGCAATGCACATTTTAGAAGAACAAGAAATTGGATGAAATGTATGAGAACGATGTGGACAAAACATATCATCACAAGGATTATGAGAATGAGCCCTTCTTCTTCTTGCTGTATGAGATTTTGTTCTTGATTTTGTCTTTGACCCTACTTTATGTTTATTATGTTTATGTTTATGTTGGTGATTATGATGTACCTTTCTCATACATTTAAACCATGTTAACTCACTTCCTGTATCAGCAATAAGCCAAAACTTTTGTCCTGGTGTTCCAACTGTAACACCAACAAAATATTCACCAATTTCAACATCTCTTCCTGAATGCATTGAAAATTCAAAATCTTGTTTCATTTCAATGTCTTTTCTTCTATTACGACCTTGATAATTCATTCCTACTCTTTGATCCACCATTTCCCTTCTAAATATATCCCTTTTGATGAACCCTTGTATAGCTTCAACTTGATCTACCTCACCAAGAAATCTTGAATCATGCCTATGGATAAGTTCTAGGCTCAACTTCTCCATATTCTCATGCTCTTCATGATCTTCCTCATTGTTGATGCTATGAACATGAATGATTTGAATCAATAAAAGGGTCATGAGAATTTGTGTACTCCATTGCATCAATTTCCTCTTCATTTGCATATTAGATATATATGTATCTATGTATGTAAATAAAAATGTGACAATGATATAGAGAGAGAGAGATTGTGATAGAGATATGAATATTTGTACTTGTGATTCAAAACCACAAAGTAAATGGAATAAAAGGTTGTAATGAAATTGTGAATAAGAGGGTAAGAAAAAGAGAGAGAAAAAAGAGGCTAGAAATTAGAGAGATAGATTGTGTATTACTATTTGAGGTGTGTCGAGGCTGTAAAACACAAACGACAGATATATTCATATATATAAATAAATAAATAAATGTGATGAGATTTTTGAGAGGTACAGAACAAAAAGTGTAGGACCTTTGTTTTAGCCTTTCTTTATAAGCATCTATTATATCTGTTTTTCTATATTTATACTAACTTCTATTTCTTGATTTTATATGCAAAAAATATCTATACTTATGTTGTATAGGGAAGTTGAAAGAAGGTGTATTATGAGGAGATTTAGAGTTCTATATTTGCTGCTAACAAATTTTTATCCTCTTTATAAATTATTCACTTGTATTTACCTATAATAGTTTATCTCTTTTATTTTTATAATATCATAAAAACCATGGTTATATTGATTTGAATGTATCTTGACTTGATCTTTTTGGCAAGGTTTCGAGTTCAAACTTGTTGTGGAAAAGATGTAGTTGAGAAGAATGACCTTCTTAAAGGTGGTTATCGAGATTTTTCAATAGAGATTTGTAATTTGTAAATTTAGTGGATATTTTGCACCAATAACATGATTAATGAAAATAATATCATACAGATTTAACAACATTCACTAATTTTTCTTTCACTCAACTTATTATTCGGATTATTAAATACTTCCTCCGACTTTTATTATATGAAAATAACATCAAAACTACTGCAATAATTACAAATTTTTGAATATTTATACAAATATACCCCTTATAGCTAGAAAATTGTGAAAAAGTGAATAGACTCACTAATATAAAAAAGGCAAATATTAAAAGAGTGGTAAAAAAAAAGTTTTTTAAATAATAGTTACACCATAAAAAGATGTGATATTTTCTTATAAATACGAGATTTTTATTTAGAAAAACCTTCATACAAAAGGAACAGAAGGGAGTATTATTTTATGAATAATTAAAAGGGATTTGGTTAGACTTTAGAAGGGAAAGGATGAATCAAAGAAAGAATGGGAATCAATCAACGATATAGCTCATAATTTGAGAAGTGAATTCGATATATCTCTATCTATCCACCAATATGACATTAGTTACATTATAATTTTTTAAGTTAATCCCTCAAAAAAAAAATGAAGTTAAGTCTCTTAGAAAAAGTTCTCTCTCTAACAAAGGGAAAAAAAATTAAGTAGACATTAGAATTTCAAAACAACAAAAGTTTTGATACTTTTGAAACAACATGGAAAGGTTAAAGCATGAAGAGATATAGAATGGATGAGTGTTCTAGATCATAAACATTTCTTTTTTCCTTTATATCCAATACTAGAGTGAGTAGTATACAAACTAAAAATTAATAATTGATTAGGGATGACAATAATAATTGGTGATGATTTACTTTATGTTGGTGCAAGTTTGTTTTCTTGTGTTTCTCCTCTCCTTTCCTTACTCGTGGCCTCAACCCTCTTGTCTTGTTTGTTTATTTATTTTATTTGTTTGTTTGTTTTCAAATTTGTCTTGTCTCCCTTTCATAATACTACTTACACAGTTATTACAGTCTGACTATTTTGGAGGATGTTTTGTTCCTCATGCCACCCAGATAATATTTAAAGTGAGTGCTACTTTTTAGCAATGCATTTTTTTTAGGAAATTTGCAATGCTTTTTACTTACTCTGAAAAAATTATTTTATTCATAGTGTTTTGATTGAACTTCGCCATGTTAGTTCCATCCTTAATTTTCTATTTATCGGAATCAAACTTGATTCTTCGAAATTTACAACATTCATATATATTATGCATCAACTATCTCCATTAAACTCTGTGGTGGTTTAGTCCTTATTTAGTGTTTATTTTAGGAAAAATAATTTGGTTCTTTTATAAACTCTTTTAACAAACTTTTTTATTAAGTAATTGATGAGCTCTACAACCACTCTAGCTAACTGACGAGTCAGGTATCCGTTCGTCTCTTAATAAACTCTATCAATGAGTTTGGACAACTAAAAATTATAAAGTATAATCTTTAATAATAAAACTAAAATAAGAGAGGTAGTCTTCAGGATTATCAAAATTATCAACAACCAACTTAGAATCTAGTTCAAATATGATGCTGTCAACTCATAGTTCTTCAATTCAGAGAATAGTACGACAAAACGGAAGAATTTAGGGTTTAGGCTTTAGTGAGACACGTTTTTTTCTAGAATATAACTTCAATTGTCATTTTTGAATCACATTCATATACCAACCATATTATCATTTAAACACTACATCAACGTTGCATTTAAACATATATTAGGAGGGTACTCCCACCTGAAGTATGCTTCACTAGTCTTACATTGTTGTGTAGAGACAACAACCAACAGTGCTTCCTGCCAAGTGTGTACCTCAAAAGAGTTTGGTGATTAAGGACAAAAGGATTTGAGTGCTTAATCATAGTCTACTTGTAAAATGGAGATGGTGGCTTCTAATTGATAAACCATGTACATTTTGCATGAGTATATTGGAAGCTAAGTATGGGATTGGAATGCTTTTTTTTATCAGGTTCATTATTATAATATGTGAATATCTTGTATATTTAGTGTGTATCTTTTATATTTGGTAACATTTTAATAGTTAAGTCAATAACGACTTGGTAGTCAGGATAATAACTTCTTGGTAGTCAAGATTCTTGTTGTGTGTGTGTCGTCCTTTCTACCCTGGGATGCGTTGTGGCAACCATGAGCCACGCCATCTTGTATGTACTCAATATCACCAAATTGGCAGAATAAGTCTACATCTCATCAACAACCAGGACTTCTTGGGCCTAAGCCTCAACATGCTCATATGGCCATTGAGGCGACAAATAGTGCCTAACCATCATATGCACCAACTAACATTCAAGTTGTGTTGCATGCTCTATCTATGACTCCACTTGATGATCATTGGTACATGGGCAACCGGGCTACCTCTTACTTGACTGCAAATGGAGGTCTTTTTTTGTCTTATTCCAATATGAACAATAATATTCTTGGTGATAGTGGTCATCATATTTCAGTAATTGGTTATGGAAATGCACTAGTACCTAATCCTCGTCATTCCCTAACCCTAAACAATGTCTTACATACACCAAAGTTAATTGAAAACCTTGTTTCTGTATGAAAATTTACCAACGATAATGATAATTATGTTGAATTTGATCCTTCTGCTTTTCTGTGAAGGATTTTCAAACAAGGATGCTTTTAACAAGATGTGATAGCTCGGGTGACCTTTATCTAATTACCACAACACCAACAACTACCAACTCTTCACCGTCCATCTTTGCCGCTTTATCCAAAGAATTAAGGCACAACATCTTAGGACATCACAACACTCCTATTTTAAGCTATCGTCACTTAAACAATTTCATTTTTTGTAATAAGTTTTGGAAGAATTTATTTTACAATTCTTGTCCTCTTAAAAAATAAATAAATTTACCATTTTATGAATATTTTTACTATAATTTGTTGCCTTTTTATATTGTGCATAATGATGTTTGGACGTCACCTATTATAAGTTCAGGTGGACCTCGTTATTATGCTTAATTCCTCGATGATTACGCAGTTTTTATGGAATTTTCCAATTGCAAATAAATCTCAATTTTATTCCATTTTTCTTCAGTTTAATGCTCACATTATCTTCCCTTTTTTAATAATATTGAGCAGGAGGTATAGGATGGAGGTGGGTTGGAGGTGCCAACCTAGTTGGGATGTCTAATCCTCCTCTTGATGCTTTCATGTCTCTTGATTCTTCGAGAGAAAAAATGTTTTATTGTCCCTACACGTCTTCTCATAACGGAAAAGCCGAAAGAAAAAAATTGCACCATCATAACATCATTCACACCCTTCTATTTGATGTCTCTCTACCACCTCACTCTTGGCATCATGCACTAAAAATGACCACTTACCTCCTCAACATCCTCCCCAATAAAATGCTTGCCCTCTAAACTTCGACTAAAATTCTCTACTAAAAAGACATATCATACTCTCAACTTAACGTCTTTGGCTCTCTTTGTTACCATTTCATTCAATCTACTTTGAGAGATAAATTGCAAGCTTGCTCAACACAATGTGTATTTTGGGGTTATCTTTCGAATCATTAAGTTAATAAATGTTTCTATTTTAGATGAAAACGAAAACATATTTTCATCAAAATTGATATGACTAGAACGATAACCCAATGTGATGGCGTTTGTCAACAAAATGGTATCGATTGTGGTGAGACCTTAAGTCAAGTAGTCAATTCATCCACTATTCGGACGATACTCAATGTTGATTTATCAAAATCATTGTGTCTTCATCAATTAGATGTCAAGAACACATTTTTACATGGTAATCTTGATGAAATTGTCAACATGAATCAGCGACCAGGTTTATGTAATCCTCAACATCTTAATTGTGTATGCTTGCTAAGGAAGTCACTTTTAAAAGACTTAAACAAGCACCTTGTGCTTGGTAATCAATAATTTACTGACTATGTCACTACCTTGGGTTTCTTTTACAACATCTCTGATCGTTCCGTATTCATCTGCCACTGAGGTAATGATATAGTATATATTCTTCTCTCTGTGAATTAAATTGTTCTACATGTGTCCTTAGATTCCCTTCATCAATTCATAATGAATAAACTTAGATATGAGTTTCTTATGAAGGATTTGAGTCCTCTTTGTTACTTTCTCAGTATTTTGGTTACAATATACACATGAGGTCTTTTTTTGTCACAAAATAAATACGCTGAGAAAATTATTGAGTGAGTGGGTATGTCTTCTTGCAAACCATCTGCTAAATTTGTGGATACATAAGCCAAACGAAGTGGTTGTGCAACAAGTGTGTTTATTTACTCATGATTCAAATAAACAATGTATGTCTGCCTTGAAGTGCATCATTCAATATATTTAGGGTACTCTTGATTTTGAATTACATGTATATCTTTCCTCCATTGATAAGCTCATCACATATAGTAATGCCAACTCGGGTGGTAGTCTAGACACCAAAAGGTCTACATTTGGGTGTTGTATTGGGGATAGTCTCATCTCTTGATTTGCCAAACGACAACCTACATTGTCTTGATCCAGTGTTGTAGTTCAATATCGTGGATTCGCTAATGTAGTATCTGAGTCATGTTAGATCATGAATCTTCTTTGGAGCTAAATTGTCTTGTCTCAAAGGCCATGTTAGTTTGTTGTGATAACGTAAGCGTCGTGTATCTTACCGGTAGTCTTGTTCAAAATCAACGCATTAAGCACATTGAAGTGGATATTCATTTTGTGCGTGAGAAAGTTTCTTGGTCTCAACATATTCACTTAGAGCCTTCCACGACAACTCTTTGATAACTTTTGACATGGTCTCAACATCCGGCAACCTCTAGTTTTCACTACGAGGGTGTATTAGAATATTTAAATATCTTTTATATTTGGCATGTAAGATAATATTTACCTGCTTATTTCATCATGAACATGTATATATACAACAAGAGTCTTGACTACCAAGTCATTACTGAGCTGACTATCAAGACATTACCTACCAAATATAAAAGATACATACTAAATATAAAAGATATTTACGTATTCTAATATATAAAAGGTACACTCTAAATAGAAAATATATTTACATATTCTAATAGTTGTTTTATCGTTAATAGGATTTCAACGCATAGTGCCTCAGAAATCCCACTTTTTGGTATTTATTGTCTTTAATTAATGTTTTTGTTGTCCCGTGTCGGTATTCTTTTTTTCTCTTAATTCTTCATGTATTTAACATCGCTCCCTCATGTTAATTCCATCAATGATAATGGAGAAGAGGAAGAGAAAATCTAGCTCTAGTTAGTGTTTTTTTTCCAATGACATCGTATTCTTACAATGTATTCTCTAATTTGGTTGTCTTCCACCTCTGAGTCTAAACTCTATGGTTACAACCTAAATTGTAGAAAGGACCTCTAAGAGCCCCATTAGAAAGTCACTATGACAAATTTGTGTTTTATCGATCCATCACCTCCTGAATTGAGATCCGAATGGTAAATTTGTTTTGTTGTCATTTTTAGTTTGTTTAAAGTTTGTACTCCAAGCATTTGTTGAAATATTTGAGAATGACTTATTTTGTCGATACATTATTTTGAGCAAGGAGCTTATGGAGACTATTACCAAATTCAACACCCTTCCGATCTTACATGTGACTTGTCAACATTTTTTTTTTTTGACAAATTGTCAACAATAAATATGTGTTCATGTCAATGAATACATATAGTCGATATGAGTTAAAGGAATAAATATTTGTTTCCATAAATGGATGAAATAAAGACCATGGACCTAGCATTATTTTTTACCATTGGGTATATGTGGAAGAAATTGGTTTTATTTGGTTCATTGATTTTCTATTGGCGCTTATGAAATATTTATGTGTACCACTAGCATTTGGATCCTCTGCTTTCATTCAATCTCTCATTCTCTCTCTCCCTCCCTCTCTTTCTTTCTCTCTCTCTCTCTCTCTCTCTCTCTCTCTCTCTCCTTTTTATATTTTTCTTTCTAGATCTTCTCTCTAAATTCAGAGAGATAGAAACAACTTGTGGAAGGAGGGACAAGGAGAGAGTGAGGAGAAGTAGAGGATCCGGATCTGTACCACTAGCGTTTTTTTATTCTCTTAATCCTTAGCGTTGATCTCAAAATATGGGTTGAGAAGGTCTTAACTTTATCGTCAATTTGATTAGACTATTCTTATTTTAACATTTGAATAAAACTTATTTTTCCGTAAAAAATCACCATGTATTTACCATAGTATTTTCTTTTTTAAAACAACCTTAGTATTTTCTATTAATAAGATCTTGCATTCTACCTTTATCAAATATGAATTTCCCTTAACGACAAAATATTCCTAAATATATGCTCCATTTCAAAATATTAGATATGTTGTTGTTTTTTTTAAGAGGCTAAACTGATATATTACTATCACAAAAAAGTCATCCAACACAAGGCGTGCTAAGGAAGACTTAAAAAGTCCAAATTACAAACTCGAAAAAAAGAAAACAAACCAAAAACAAGGAACATCAAGGAGCTAAGTTACAGAAGTTAGGCATAATATAAGATTTTGCCTCAAAAAATTGTACTCAAAATCGAATAAAGCAAATTTCAATTTAAACCACAAAAACACAAGAAGCTTAACATGTTCGCCTATTGAAAGAATACGCTCCTCGTTATGTTGGAAAATACGCCTATTTATCTCTTTCCAAATAATGGAAACAACCGCTAACCATAACATCTTGAACACTAAGCACATATTTTTAGAGAAAACTCTCAAGCCGCAAAGCTGGTTTAGATGCGCAATTAGATTCCGAGAAAATGCAGAAGAAACCCCTAACCAACCACAAATAACATACCAAATGCTGCTGAAAAAACCACAAGAAACAAACAATTATTCGCTATCCTCATTACACCTGCATCCTCCTGTACAAAGCTGCTCATCAATGGGCAACACATGTCTTCTCAGTAAATTATCTATGATAGGAAGTCAATTCATAATCATTATTTTCTTTAAAATAAAGTCAAATATATTACTCATCGATACTAATAATTTAATTTTTGTTGGAAGATGAAGAATAGAATTGAAAACATCTATACATAAAGAATGATTCGATGATAATCATACGCATTATCACACTGCTAACTTTTCTTAAAAAACAATAAAATAAATTAAAGTACCAAAGCGGCTTATATAAATGGACGAATTTAGTATTTTTCTATTTGGTCATAAAAAAAAAATCAATTTTTAGTCTTGAGAAAAATAAACGAAAATAGCCTAATCCTTAAGTACTGTCACAAAATTGATTGTTTAACATGAAATCGTTTCAAAATGGAAAATGTAGGTCTTTGACAATAATTGAGAAAGGAACAATAGTCTTTGACAATAATTAAAATGGACAAAATGGTCCCTATAACAAAAATCTTCTTCAATCAATCACCTGTTTTTAATTTTTTTTACTTCTTTTGCATTCAAGAAACCAATTTTCTTTGTCCCAACATGAACCAAATTAATGACAATGACTAAGATAGGAATTAGATTGTCCCAAAATATTCTTCTTTTTAATAACAAAAAACTTTACTTTCTAATGGACGAAATTGCATCTCAGTCTTTTTTTCAGAGACTAAAATAATTTTTCGCTCTTTTTTAAAATTGTCCAAATTAAATGTTTATTGTATAAAATTGTAAATTTACATAGGTGCTAAAAAAAATTGTAAATTTACATAGGTGCTTTATTGTTGTATGTCAGGGTTAATCATTTGGGAATTTTCATTTGGCTCATATTTCTCAATGATTTTGAAGGACATACCTAATCTAAGCTAGTGACAATACAAATCTTTCATTTTTATTCTATATGAACCAATCATTTGAACGTATTATCGAATAACTGTTCTCAAATCATCTAAATCTAAATAAATATCAATTGAAGAAATGGCCACACTTATCCTATACAATCCAATATGAATGACACTAGCTATAGTCTAAAGATATATCCCCCAAAAATGTAATACATACTTTATTTATTTTTGCTATCATTGTTGCCAAAAGTAACGACCTTTCTCAATTCATTCTATTATTTAGTATTTAGTGTGAATTAATTTATATTATTTTTTCCACACTAGCAAGCCAGCTTGTAAAAATCAGAGTAAACAATTTCTACCGACTCCTGCTCATATATTTATACATCAACTTGATGATGTTATTTAAGAACTCATATAACTGTTGTGCATTATATATTGGCAACCCTTTACAACAATATTTGAACTACGTATGCAAAATCACATGCAAAGTCAAAAGAACAATGATCTAAATAAAATCTACCTCTAATTTAGGAAGACACATTCGGTGCATCTTCTTGCGTGACAAGTTCAAAAGAATGAATAAATTTCGTACATAATTATGAGCATGAATACAGATATATCATGGTAGAAACTTGTAAAGTAAAACTGAAAATTGAGTTCGCCTACAAATGCTGAAAATTTCACATGCGTAGATGATGATATATTTTAATAGTTTTTAATATATGCACACTCATTTAACTCGATTATTCAAAAAAAAAAAAAATATGCACACTCATTTAACAAAAAAAAATTATAAAAAGTCTTACGCAACCAAGTATGTTACTTCAAGTTTGAGAGGATCGATTTCTCCGAAATAAGCTCTCATTTCACTCAGAATAATACAAATTAATTGAAGCCTAGCTTTCAAATCTAGACGATTTAGATGTATTGATCCCATGCAATAGAGTTGATCATTTAAACCATATATGAATTCCGAAGTTACAGTTCAACTAATTTGAGTTAAGTCAAATAAATTGAGATTTTATTTAAGAGAAATCAAACTCTCTCACCGTTAGAAGTAACATATTTGGTGTGTATAAGACTTTTTTATTTTATTTCAGACTAATATATAATAAATATGCTAAAAGGAGAGTCACACACACCTGGAAACCAATATTTTGTTGTGTCTATATGTACGTAAGTCAATGAAATATATTTGATATCATGTAACCAAATCTAAGACAGTAACAAAATTTAGTATTATGAATTTTAAAATGCTTAGGACACAAATTTCCGACCATTTTCCTTAAATTGATCCGAAAGTTTCATGTTATTCTGTTTATTCCATGTTAATTTATTTGATAGTAGTGTTATACAGCAAAAGTACATTAGAATTTTTGAATGGTATGTGTATAATTAAGCTAAATTAAATAAATGAAAGAGTGGGACCTATCTTGGAGCTGTCATTGGCAAAAACAAATGTGACAGACATTTTTTCATGAAATTGTCTAACTTGGTTTCAACCATGATATGCAATTATGCCCATAAGTAAAACGGACGCTTATAGTATACAATAATGAAAATATATAATTGTCTAATTGACTGAACTACACGGTTAGTTAATTTTCATAAAAGAATAGATAGTGAAAATAGCAATAGCAAGTAGCTTGTTCTTCTAGATTTTAGTAGGAGATAACTTTGTCAACTTGGCGGTGCTCAAGAACTAATAACTTTATAGGTTTTAATTTCTTTTTGTAACGAGTTAGTTTTATTTTGTTTTTTTTAATTGGTGGAACACAAGTGTGAAAATTGGAAGTTGGAAACTAAACACCAAGAGAATGGATACAAATATATCTAATCATGTCGAGAACAAAAAGCAAACTGAAAAGGAAAAAAACCTAATAGAGAAAGCAAAGTTGCTGCTTTAGAATTAAACCTATGGTAAGAGAATGGTTATCTCAGCAAAACTCTATTCTTAATGGAATCACAAATGGTCTATATGATTCCTACGGATGAGATGATGTGACACTCCTAGATATGTTTGGGATTCTCTGGAGAAGAAGTATGATACTAAGGAAGTTGGGGCTTAAAGCGCTCGCTTAACTAGGATACACGTATGAGGCCATAAAAGCATGTGCTTTAAGAATACACCTTTCGGAAAAGGTTGTGTGAGAGTTCTATGAAATCATAATTTTACTCGCTATGAAAATGTTCAAGTCCTAGATACCTTTGTTTATGCACAACTTTACAAAAACATTTGACGTTATTACCGCAACCATTTTTAAAATTCTAGTGGGGAATTGTTGGAACACAAGTCTGGAAATTGAAAAACTAAACACCAAGTCCTACATTGAATAGAACTAGTATTGTATGAATTTAAAAAAGTGGAAGTTCCACATTGGATAGAAACACACATTAGTATTGTTTATATAGGAGGAAGGGATCCCAAAGGGTATTTCATTGGAGTACATATCCTCTCCACTTATTAAAGGAAATGGACATCTCCATTACTATAGTTTTGGTGTAAAATATATGATTAATGTCATCAATTTTAGAAATATGTGCATTTATATCATGTATTTACTCCAAAACGATAATAATGGACACTATCATTTAATTTAGGAAATGGAGAGAATCTCTACTTGTTCCCTTGAAGTGAAGCTCTATGGCATATATAAAGAGAATACTGATAAGTGTCAGGAAGTAGTAATTCTAATAACGATTTATGGCACTTTTATAACTTGTTTTGCAAGTTATTCAGGAAAAAGCTTAGAGATAATTGAATTGAATCATTTTATGCTTTACCTATCTTACTCTACCTAATTTTGCAGGAAAATGACCCAAGGCACTGAGCAAAGATGCAAAACAAGCAACAAAGTGCAAAACGGCAAAAATAGGCAGAATCACATGTTTGCTCGCCTCCCAAGTTGCCCAACTCGCCATGGCGAGTTAACAAAGGAAAATAATAGGCAGAGAGGCATGTTTGCTCGCCACCAGCTCGCCACCAACTCGCCATGGCGAGTTACCAAAGAAAAATATAGGCAGGAGCATGGTTTTACTTGCCATGGCGAGTGAAATCACTTGGGAGGCGAGCAAGGGCGGTTTGGCCTCCCCAGGATGACGTGGCACAAACCCAATGGGGAAGAAAGCTTTGCTCGCCATGGCGAGCAAGAAGAACTCGCGAGGCG
>Ga0315914_1002554_pt1 | contig 27839 bp, 20 predicted proteins | sample MpolenodulesMG_FD_203920 | JGI IMG/M metagenome (GOLD analysis project Ga0315914, IMG submission 203920) | Medicago polymorpha root nodule microbial communities from Los Angeles, California, United States - elongated nodules | ecosystem: Host-associated > Plants > Roots > Nodule | place: USA...
TAAATAAGAGATAAGACAGATTTGTTTTGTTCAAAAAAATAGGAGATTAGGTGTGATTTTGTTGAGAAGGAAAAAATAGGGTTAATAATTAAACAGGGGTATTAGAGTAAAATTAACCATTAGGGTTGGGTTAAAATTAGGGCAAACATTTGCTTCCAGGTTAACTTTAATAAATAAGAGATTGTAAAATGCTTAAAATTTATTGAACAACGAATATCCTATGCAAGGTAATCAAAATCACCTATGACATTGCATAGGATATGTCTACAAGAAAATTTTTTGACGCCCCTTCTCTTTAGATAAAGTGGCGCGTTCATTAATGATGTGAATCATATATGACATTGTTTCGTGGTATATCATTAGACACCTCATTCTCATGTCATTAATATTAAATTTAACACAAAAAATTAATAATTATAATTTAAAATAATTAAAATAAAATATCTATATAATTAAATAACCCTGATTTTTAAAATCTCCAAATTGATTTTCCTCCCCAATTGAATGAGCCTTTAATCCTTCTTCTTCTCTATAAATTAAAGGCTTTAATATGTGTTTCGTTCCTGTAATTAGGGTTCATTTGTTAATCTGGACAAATTACTCTTTCAAAATTTAATCATTTAAAATTTCGTCATTCTCCCTCTCCCTACTTAATGACTGTCACGTCATTAATTTGATGACGTGACTGTTAATTGGCCAATTCATACGTGAAATGACAGTATTACTCCTGTCTTCATCTTCTTCTCATTCCCTCTTCCCGTGATAAATCCAAACAAGAACACCATACCCACAAATTCATCAAACCCCAAACCAAAAGACTAGAAGATGAATCTGACTCCGGTGATGTACGATGTGGTCGTGGCGTTGATGTTTTGTGTTGTGGCTTCGGAGAAGGAGTCGGTAGAGGCAGAGCTGAGACCTTGGTTGTGACTGAGGCCTCGAGAACAGAGGTTGAGAGCTTGTCCGGGGGTTTTTGCGGCGGAGTGATGTTAAGTTCCGGTGGCTTGAGCGACGGAAGGACACAAACATTTGTTCTTCTCGTTGCAGTACTCCATGCTTGTGGAAGCACGATACTTTCTTCAATACCAATCCCACGATTACTGAAGTCATCAATTGCATAAAAGAAAATATCAAAAAAAACCATTATTAAGAACCTCAACCTGGATTGGGTGCCTTATTATTGCCTTCCCATCTAACTTACACGTGAGAAAAATAATGGGCACAAAGCTTCTTTCGATATTATGTTTGAACCATATGTTGGAGTATATACTGTCAATTTAGGGATTCTACAAGTGTTCGACATTTTATTTTCAGATTTTTTTTTTTAAATTCTAATTATTAATTTTTTTGATCAAAAAGATGGTTTTAAAAATAGGGGTAATAAAAGTTAACAATTTTTTTTTTATGTTTGGTCTCAACCAAGAACGATCAATATAAACCAATTCTCCGAACATTTATTTCAGCTTTTTGACTATTTTTTAAATGTACGGGTAAATCGTTCAGTGGTACAGAGTCAAATGCTGCAAAATACATTTTTAATAGAAATTTTTAACAAAAAACTTGATATAATAGTTCCAATTATTCCTCTGATTAGATCATTGACTAAAGCAAAATTTTGATTAAAATTATGGTGATCAGAATTGCATTTAAGCCAAATTATTTTTTAAAAAAATAATTTTTATATCAATAAACAACACAAATAAATTCTGATTTTTATATAAAATCTCTAAATTCTTCAATAGAAAAATCATTTTTATTTTAATTCATAAAAACGGACATAATGAGAAGTTTGTTATAACTTTTTCAAGAAAAAATATATTTTTTGAAATAATCATTTTAAATAGTATTTTATATGTTTTTTTTCAAAGAAGAAAATTAGTATTTTATATATTTGTTACAACTTTTAAGAAAAATTATAATCTACAAAAAAAAAATCTAAAAACAGCTTCAAATGAAAAGTTGTTAAGAGTAGTTTTAAAAAAAATAGAGGGTTTAGAAAATAAGTATCAAAAAATTAGGAAATTTTGTACCAAAAATCCATTTTATATAATCACTTTTTAAAAAAAATATATTGAGAGCCCTTTTGTTATAATTTTTTTAAGAAATAAATTCACTTTTTTTAAAAAAAAGTCACGTTTAAGAGTATTGCATCCGATTGTTACAACTTTTAAAAAATATAAAAATCTAAAAAAAAAAAATCTAAAAACGGATTCAAATAAAAAACTGTTTAGAGAAGTGAGAAGAAGAAGGAGGTACAGTTTATTTGCATGATATAGACAAGAAACCTGAAGGTTTGGGGTTTTCAAGCTCACCTTAGACAAATGTGTCAAGCTCGAAACGCTAAACAAGTGTTGAATGAGTGACAACCCATATTTTTATGTTCAATCATTTAAACTTCAGCCATTTTTTTACACAACCGCTCTATCTCATAATTTCTTTATTTTATTGCATCTAACTCGCGACTAGGTGCGTTGTTTTTACATGAATTGCATAACTTTCCTTTTCAGAAATCTCTAAAAAAATTCTTTTAACCTTAGAGAATTTTTCTACTCATTGTCAGCAGAGGGCTAGCTTGCTTCTGAAGTTCAAGAGCACGATAATTTTTGGAGTTTGTGAAGTAGCAATAAACGTCACAAGAAAGGGGGGTTTGAATTGTGACCCTTTTAAAAATTATTCCTGAAACTTTAATAAGTATATATGCTCAAGAAAAATTCTTGGTTAGTGTGAGTGGTAATAAAATATTATAATATTAGGATTAGAGAACTCTGGATAATGAAATAAATAAAAGGACCAGAAAGTTCTGGAATAAAAGACTGAAATAAATAAAGCAGTAAAGGACCAGAAAACTTTGGATATATAACTGAAATAAATAAAGCGATAAAGGACCAGAGAACTCTGAAAATATTAAGAATAAAATAGTTAGTTAATAAATAGAACCTTTCTGGATAATTATTAAGTAGTAGGTTAATAATTTAATTTTTGTTTAAGGACCAGAGCACTCTGAAAAATTAATATTGTTAGTTATAGGTTTAATGTGACGGCCAGAAATTAAGAGATGAAAGAAGAGAGAGAACACAGGAGTTTTATCCTAGTTCGCCTAACCGGCTACGTCCAGTCCTCACACTACGTGTGAGATTATCCACTATAGTATCCTGCTATCAAAAACTTCTGAATAACACTATAATATGTTGATCACACCAGATCAGTCCGATTACACTCTGTATTTGTATTTGATTGATATACTCTATCAATTTAAATGAATGTCATTTGTGTTGTGTCAAAAAATATATTTTATTAAACTTTGCTCACAATTTGACACACAATTCTCTCATGTTTTCCATCTCCCATGTTGTGTTCTTTTGTTTCATGTGCTTTTTAATGAGAAGCTCAACACTATAAGAATAAAATAAAACTTAAATATGACATTGGTTCCTACAATTTTACCATATTTTGACATTGATCCTGCATTTTGTTTTGTTTAACATTAATCCTTGCATTTTATACAATTTTTGTCTAAGTCATTATGTTAGAGCCCACATTAGAAAAAGGAAAACTAACGGCGTGCCACGTGGGCGAATAAGAACACGCCTTGTGACACACTAAATGACAAAATAATAATTAACAACGATAAATAAATCAAATATATTCATTAAAAATTGTTGTTTAATTAGAAATTAAAAAGAAAAGAAAAGAAAAGAAAAGAAAAGAGAGAACAAGACATAACAAAGGGGGAGAATGGGATTTTAGGGTTTCAAGTCTATCCATCACTTTGCTTTTCATTTCGACCTCCATCATCAATTTGATTTCGCGATTCCATTCCTCTTCTCGTTTGGATTCGTGATTTTGACTTTGTTGTGACCTGCGTTTTCACCAATTGTCCCCCTTTCTCTATCGTGTTTTTACTAATCTAGTTCTATTAATTAATTTCTATACCATGGCCACAGAAGCGAGAACAAAGTTTCAAAACCCAGATTACCGACCCGATTTTACAAACTTAACGCCGGCGCCGCCGTCAACTCACGACGGTCTTCACTACTGGCAATTCATGATTTCTGGATCCATCGCTGGTTGTATCGAACACATGGCAATGTTTCCCGTTGACACCGTTAAAACTCACATGCAAGCTATCACATCTTGTCCAATTAAATCCGTTTCCGTCCGTCAAGCTCTTCAGTCAATCTTAAAATCCGAAGGCCCGTCTGCCTTATACCGCGGTATCGGCGCAATGGGCCTTGGCGCCGGTCCGGCCCACGCTGTTTATTTCTCGGTTTATGAAACACTTAAAAAGAAATTCTCACAGGGAAATGTTAATGATCATTTTGTTCATGCTGGTTCTGGGGTTTGTGCGACGGTGGCGAGTGACGCGGTGTTTACGCCGATGGATATGGTGAAACAGAGATTGCAGTTGAGTAATAGTGGTTATAAAGGTGTGTTTGATTGTGTGAAGAGGGTTTTGAGTGAGGAAGGGTTTGGTGCTTTTTATGCTAGTTATAGGACTACTGTTTTGATGAATGCGCCTTTTACCGCTGTGCATTTCGCCACTTATGAGGCTGCGAAAAGAGGGTTGAATGAGATTTCTCCGGAGAGTGTTGATGATGAGAGGTTGATTGTTCATGCTACTGCTGGGGCCGCTGCTGGTGGGTTGGCTGCTGCTGTTACTACGCCGCTTGATGTTGTTAAAACTCAATTGCAATGCCAGGTATAGCTATGATAGCAATAGTAGTAATGATAATTTGTTGATTTTGAATTGCAGCTATGATAATAATAACAGTAGTAATGATAATTTGTTGATTTTGAATTGCTTACCTATGGTGCATGCCTTTAAAGTTTAACATATGAACAATTAACCATATGCTCATTTAGGAATTTTGGCCTTCTACGCTTATGTGGTATATTCCTGTGTTTGTGAATGGAACAATGTTGTTAAATAGCGCCTATAGTGTAGTGTAATTTGAACAATTTGCTAGTCCTATGATATACTATTTAGTCCAAAATATTGTCAAATTGAAACTCTAGCATTAAACATTTATATATCAAAACTCATGTCTTAACCAAAACTTTACATTCTATTCCCAATTCCAATAACAGAGAAAGAAAACAGAACAGATATGACAAATGAAAGAAAATGAAAACAGAATACAAAGAAAGAAAGAGAGATAACGTAAAAGAAAACAGAGTTGAGAGATGAAAGAAAACAAAACAGAACAAAGAAAGAACACGTAAAAGAGAACTTAGAACTGAAAGAAATAACACAAAGGAGAACATAACATAGCCCTAAAAATAACCTAAAAGAAATAAAGAAAAGAACATGTAAAACTGAAAGAAAGAAAACGCAAAACAGAACATAAAGAGAAGAGAAATGAAAGAGCATAGAAAGAAGAACTTTTGACTGATGGCTGAGAGAAGTTTTGTTGTGCAATGGCTGGGAGAAGTTTTGTTGTGGAATGAAATTTTTTTGGGTTTTGTTTTGCCATGGCTGGGAGTGAAAAGACAATGGAACAGTTATTAAACTGTGAGAAGAGGGAAAAGGGTTAGGGATAATCCCAAATCCCCAAATTTCCCTAGAAACGGTTTAAAATTTAGGGTCTATTGATGTTTTCACATTTAAACACAGTAGCAGATCAGAGACCATTAACCCGTCCGCTACCCAGGAGGCGCTATAGCACCTTGAGCGGCTGCTATTGCGAACTGCTCTGCTCTGGTCATTACCAGTGCGGCCAACGTCCGTTTCGCTACACCGCTATATCGCGCTATTACCTAGGCTTGGTTGTCATTTTCATTGATTATCAAGCTTGTGTTTTGAGAATGTGAGTTCCATAGGCAAACTCTTTGTGCTTATGTAGGGATTCCACGTTTGTCACGACAGTGTGCGAAAAAAGTGAATCAAATGAAATTAGTAGGGCTTTAATTGGTAGGGTATTACAAATATAAGGTTGGATAGTTGTAGAGTTATGGGTTGGGTAGTTCAAGTCAAACTATTACGAGAGATTTGGAGTTAAATAGTTTTTTATATTTACATATGATTCATTATAAGATGTTATGGTGTTGTTAGATTTGATCTATGTAGTTGACCATCCCAAGTTGAAAAAGATTTTTGTTATTATTGTTGGTGTGTTGTTGAAATGGTTAGGGAATGGTTTTGAAAAATTAAGGGGAACAATTTTCTCTTAATTAGTTTTATTGTAATTTTGTTGTTTGAACCAATGGTGTCAATTTTATATGTAGCCATTCCCTATCTATTTTATAAGGTTTTTTTGTTAAATTGGAATTCATAAGATATGTTGAGGGGATGGCTAAAACTTAAAGGTGGCCTGAGTGTGATTTTATACGACTGAATGGGGATCAAAACACAGCCTTAGGTGCCCCAAAATGAAGTTATGGTACCGGGTTTGTGCTGCTTCAAGGTGCAGATATGTTAGACAAGATTGCAGACTGCAGAGAGTTTGGGTGCTGTTATGATGATAGGAACCAAGTGCAGAATGCACAAATCCCCTGTTACTGCCTAATTCCAGAACTGTATAGGAATTGACATAATAATGAAGCTGGAGCAGTACTCCTTACAAGATGGAGGAAAACATATAATGCCTAAGAAAAAATATATTCCACCCTTGACCGAGAAGGAGCAGATCCGTGCTCAACCTCGCTGCCACATTAAACCACTTTCTTCTCTCTGCTCCTCTTCTTGACCCACTTGATTCTTTATCTCATGCAAGAAGTTGTATCCTCTCATACATTCATCCCTCTCCAACAAAAAGAATGAGAGTGGGAAGAGGGAGAAGATGAGGGAAATGAGGAGTTGATATGGTGAGAGAGAAAGAGAAATGAAATGTTATGCAGTGATGTAGAGAAATTTTGTGAGAGAGGGAAGTGTTGTTAAATGGTGTTGCACCCCTATGGCAGAATGCTGTGGTGGATTTTTTGACAACTGCGATGGTCAGTTGTGAAATGATGCCTGCCATTGCAGCACCATAGGCCGCAGTGGTCTGTTTTTGCAGCGGATTTTTGGCCTTCCCCCATTTTCTTGTCATGGGCCATCGACAACACCGGAGAGAATCCAAATCCCTACTTCTACACCCATGCATTATAGGCTTATCAAGGAAAATGCACGGTATATTGTACACACACATGTACACATCAGTTAAATATCCTATCAAAAATCGTAAAACTTTATCGTTGAAAATAATAATTGATTGCTAATAAGTAACACCTTTCAGTACTAGTTTAGATAGAAGCATGATATATCAAGAAATAAATACAGGGTGATATTATATAATGAACTACAAATTGTTTACTACTCGGATAGGATAATTAACAGACTAGTTGTGAGTAGCATATTATTTATTTTCCAGTACTATTTACAGGCATGAAATTTTACATATATATACTGTACAGCAGACCATTTAATGTATTTTCTCAACTACCTCATATCATACTTAATTAATAGACATTTTAGCGTTTTAAATTTGTCACTTACGGAAGTAAACCTTTGACCGCTGTGAATTCCCGTCCACCTTATCACTCGTGCCTATGTAATTTGGAGCTTTGATTGGAAAAAGTGGCATTAAACTGGAGTGCTGCTGAAGGTGATGGTACTAGTGACTGATGCGTTCAAACTTAGTTGTTTCAAATGTTTCTTTCAACTTTTGTTGCATTTTGAATACTAATATAAAATTGGATGACTTCATTTTATGATTCGACTGTAGAATCTTATGTAGGTTGAGTAGCTGGCAAGATCCACTTGTGTAGATTATCATCCCTAGAAATTTTTACCATCTTCCCATTGTTATTGGAGGATTGTTTTACGTTTACAAGACCACGTTTACAAGACCATACACTAAATCTGAATAACTTAATATTTTGGACAAATTACACATTTGATCCCTTAACTAATTTTGTGGTTTCACTTTGGTTCCATGACTATTTTTTGTTCCGTTTTGATCCCCTAACTTTACTTAGTTAGTCAAGTTAGTTCTTTCCGTCAAATTTCAACAGTTCTGTTAACTAATGTCTATGTGGCTTTAGTTAGTCTTTTCTCCTTTCTTCTCCAAATTAGGTTTCTACTGTTCATCTTTTTCCTACTAGTTCTTCATGTTATGTAAGATTCTAAGCTAATCAGAAACAGGAAAACGAATGCTTCCATCTCCAGTAGGTTAAATTTGATTTAGAGAGTTGCTCCGTGCTTTGTTTTTTCCCTGTTTTCTGACTCCCACAATGTGAATTTACTAACCCGAGACATGTACTGCTTGTAAAGCACTCTTCAAGGATGCAGATAAATATTGTAAGATAATCTGTGGAAGAGTTTCGCAAGGCCAAGGGAAGAATTAAGAGGAAGAAGTAGATGAACAGTAGCATTCTAATTTGGAGAAGAAAGGGGAAAAAACTAACTAGTGCCATTGGTTAACAGAATTGTTGACTTTTGTCGGAAATGACTAACTAAAGTAAAGTTAGAGGACCAAAACAGAACAAAAAATAATTGTGGAACTGAGTGAAACCACGAAATTAGTTAAGGGACCAAATGTGTAATTTAACCTAATATTTTCTGATCAAACGAAAAGGTTTTAAATCTGATTAGGGTTATTTGTTATTTTTTGTTGTTACTAGTCACTCCACTGTCTGAAAATGATTTAATTGTTACTGTTGTCATATTGTTTGATATGGTCTGTGGTGTTTGATCAAGCTGTTATTTTATTTTATTTTTTGACTCAAGCTGTTATTTTATTTGGAACTTGATTGTTCTGCAACTTTTATTATACGAATGTTTGGTATCCTTGGGGTTGACAATGATTCTAAATCTTTTTTAAAAATTAAAGAATGATTGTAAATTAAGGGGAATTAGACAGCAACTTTTTTAATCCCTATCTTTCCTCTCGTTGGAGAATTTATCTTAACATTGGATTCATGGTGCAGGGTGTGTGTGGATGTGATAGGTTCAAAAGTGGTTCCATTGGCGATGTTGTTAAAACAATAGTGAAAAAGGACGGATACAAAGGGCTCATGCGAGGGTGGGTTCCAAGGATGCTCTTTCATGCTCCTGCAGCCGCTATCTGCTGGTCTACATATGAAGCTGGAAAATCCTTTTTCCAAGATTACAATGAGCAGAAAGATTCTGGAACTGTCACTTAAACAAAACCCTAAGTTAGAGTATTCATTATTCTTCAGTTCCACTACAGATTACTCTTGTCTGTAACAGTGTTAAAGTGCTTCAAATAGAAGTGAGCAAGCAAGCCTTTTGAAGTCCTGACTTCTGAACTCTAAATTATGTGCAGAGGGCATTGGATTTACTTCCGAAATAAGTTAGTTTCTTATAGTCAGGTAATTCAGGTTTCATAATCATTTTTGTTTTACTGGAATAGCTTTTTGCTTTATACAGGGCATTGTTTAATGGAACACCTATGTGCTACATGAATTTTTTGTTCACAAGTTTGGGGACACTGTAGTTTTAGTTATGTGAAGGATTATTTGATATATTATGTAATTTGAGGGATCTCATTTTCCAACACAATATTTTGTTAGCATTTGTCATATTTGGTGATGTCACACACCAGATAGTGGCTTTGTTGCATTCTAGTTCTTCAGTGTCATTCTAGTTAGCCATTTGAATCTCAATTTTTGTATTATGTCTATGACTATTGTAACCCATTTCTATCGCTTCCGATATATCACAATGAGTAGCTGCTACAAGGAGTTATAAGGCTGGCGTGGTCGTTGGATGGAAAAGTAAGGAGTGGAGTAATACAAAGCTTGATGATTCGATTTCCACCGCCAACATAACAATAAAATTTGTCGTTTAAGAAAAAAGTAGTAAGAAATTCTTCATTCTCTTGTTCAATTAGTCGCAGTTAGAACCATCAAACAACATAGGTCTGCAGGCAACATGTCAGTCTTGTTCCATGGTTTGCTTTTTGACGAGATAACAAAAATACTTGGTAAAATTCTTAACCTTAGACACCAATCTAAGGTTCTAATACATATTTAACTTGGATCAGTCTCACTCTATTTTGTCTAGTTACTGTATGGTGTATACTGAATTACTGATAACTCTTACGGGACCGTTTAATGCGCATGATAGGATTTGGATAATGATAGGATAGGATAATGACAGGATAAACATCTATCATATCATGTGCTTGGTTTGCATATGATAAAAAATATGATAGCATTATTTTATCGTTTGGTGCACACTTGACATAATGTTGACACCGTATGAACAAAGACACAAATTTCATATAATTGTATTTGTATAAAAAATTGGGGAAAAATAAATCAATAGAACTAATAAACACAAAATAAGACATGATTTAAATATTCAATACTAACAATTAGGTTTGAGTAAAAATTAATGATGATGATGGTGATATTAGCGCAAAAAAAACAAAGACATGATTTAACCCATAGAAGCAATTAGGTTTTCCAACGATGATGTGGATGCAATTTGCAATTAACCCATATAAGCAATTTGGTTTTCAAACAAAAAAGCAACAATTAGTGATGATAGGATCTGCAATTAACCCATTGAAGCAATTGGATTTCAGTCATTGATTAAGGATTAAAAAAGTTGAAAACTTTGTGGTTGCAATTGGGTTTTCATGAATGAAAGGGTTACACTGATTGATGGATGTACGAAGGTTTGAATCAAAGGGTTTTAATTGGGTGAAAATTTACGGGAGGTAGGACGAAAGGCATGACTGTGATGGTCGATGGATGTACGAGAGTTACACCGATTGAATACAAGGGAATGAAAGAGCCGTACGTGATTGTGACAGGTTTGAGAAATCCTATCAGGTTGTTAATCCACCAAAAACCAAAGATTAAAATTACAAGGAGAGATAGGGTAGGATTAGTGATGGGTTTAATTTACCATATCCTACTGGTGCAGCAAACAACGAATATAGATACGATATGATAGTTTTATCATATCTTGTCCCTCCATCCTGCGCACCAAAACAGGCTCTACAAATATTATTTTATACTTTTGTCAGCTAACTTCTCCATGCTTTACTGCTATCACTATGAAATTTTTTCTATGGAATTTTTTCTTTGAATCACATAAATCATAGATCAAAGATGGTAATAAAAATTACAAGTGATTAATGCTCTCAGAAATTCACAATGGGGATTGAATACAAAAACATAGGACAATAAATAAATGAAGTAAATAAAAATTAGGGAAATAGGCACATGTTATGGTACCAAAGATGGAACTTATGTCAATTTATTTCTCAAACTTTTGATAATTAGTTTTTCACAATAAATATTTATCATTTGAAGAAACCTTAGCATGTGTGCTAAAACACAAGTTAGCATGACCCATAAAATTATTCATTCATAATGCTCTATGAGAATAAATGAACTGACAAAACTTCTAGCTTCTTCAATGCATTTATGTATATCGTTAGAAATAAATGTCTTAAAATATAAATATGATGAATACATTATGAAGTTCCAATTGTTTTGTTCTGGTACTATTGACATCACCTCCTTTTTGAATCAGCTCTCTCCAATTATATAATATTTTAAAAAAATTAATTCCATTTAATAAGACTGAATCGCACCTTGACGTGATAAATTATCTTTTGTACGAATTTGATTACGAAGCAACCTCCAAGCAAAGAAAAACACTTTTAAAAGAAATGGAGACCATTACTCAATTTCTCAATGCAAAGTTCTTCACAATTTCTCAAAAGAAATGGAGACCATTACTTTAGTTTTGGAGTGATTATTGATATAAATGCAAACACTTCAAGAATTAGTGACATTACTTAAAAGAAGAAAAAACATTTGGGGAAATAGAGAAGATCTAATATCCATTTCACTTCAATGCTACACACATTTTTTTTAGACTAATTTAATGCTACAAACTTTTTTTTACAAGAAACAGGTTTAATGCATTTCATTAATAAAAATATATTCGATACATGGTGGGATGTTAGAATAAACACGGAAATTAGCTTTCGACGGAGCCGCCTTAGCTAAGCCATGAACATTAGAGTTTATAAGATCGGTGCAAGGCAGATATATACACATTTACTAGTTATTTCACTAAATCCCGAAACACTTATCTAGTTCTCATATACGTTTCTACAATCATCTTTGAGTCGACCTTGAAATCAATGTTCCACAGTTGTTAATCCCTTTCCCATTTCATAGCCTTTAACAGCCCAAGCGCCTCTCCAACATCGATATGAAGAAGAGGGGAAAACCATTCGGTTCGGACCAACACAAAATGCCGTTCTTCATCTCTGATACAATATAAATATTTCCTCCTACACCGTATCCTCCCTGCTTATCTTTCCTTACAATTGAGCAACATAACACAGGAATTCCAAAACATGTGGCTGTGATTCTCCATTGCCTATTCCAAAACATACCACATTCTCCTGTATATATTTCCATAATATGTGACAAGGAGCAATATCAGCCATATTTTTGTGATAAGTAACAGAATGTTGTTAAATGCATAGTTTGGACATGAACTGGAGTGTCATATGAATATGGTATCCTATGAATGTGAATAGAACAATATTGGCAAATAAACAATAAAAGGGAAAACAATCAGAATAGTGCAAAAACTATCCGATTGACAACAAGCTCTCACTAGGGGTTGGAAACAATCATGATCAAGATAGATATCGAAGGGGAAGGGATGGTGATGGTGGAAACTTTGATGAATGGTGATGGTGGAAACATGTAATTAGAAATTTAGAAATTCGGGACATGTATCAATATGACATAGGACAACGGTTGTTCAAAATACATAAATTCAGGGAACGATCATTTCACAATAATACGTGAAGCACATTCTTTTTAGTCAGATGTCTGGTGCATCACATAAGTTAACACACTAATTGGCCCTTGTTACGAAATTAACTAAACTGGAAATTCAAAATAAAGTCTAAAGCAAATGAATGGCAAAATCAAATAGTTGCTTTCCTCCTAGTCTCTTCAAGATCATCAAGCCATTTGGCGGTTTTTGCATCAGGGTGCGACTCGAGTTCAAGCAGTGTATTGTATAATGCTTCTTCCAAAGATGATCAGTTAGGTGTAAAGGGCTGACATACTACATACCTAACCATTGTTGAACAAATACGAAACACTTCTAGAGACTGCACACCCAAAAAAAAGATGATCGACGCTTTCCTCCATACCACAACGACTCGTGCACTGAATAGCATTAGATTGAATCGCACCTCGACTTAATAAATTATCTTATGTAGGAATCTGATTATGAAGCAACCGCCAACCAAACAAAGACACTTTTAAAAACGTAGTTTTGATTCTAGAAGACAGGTATTATAGAAATTGGAAGAAAAAATTGTTTCCTACATTAGGAGGTTTAAGAGATAAACTACAGAGTATGTCAAAGTTGCTTCCAATGTTGTTATTTTTTCTTTTTATGCTTATTTGAAAATAAGTAGGAACTTTTGTTTCAATTGACAATTAGACAATAGCTTCCATTTGATGATTATAGGTGTAAGAGTATCTCGAATGCTAAAACTAAAAGTTTGTACTAATTTTTGCTTCAATAAAAACCACTTTAAGAACTCAAATGAACCCATCATTTGCATAATATTGTGTCGCCTGCTTCCTTTTTTCTTCTTTCCATTCTATATATATATATAAGAAACAATGTGTAACAGTATCTAAAATGACAACTTGTATTACTGTAAAAAAAAAAAAAGAGAGAGAACTTTTATTTCACAAGGTAAAAATCTTCACAATTTCTCAAAAGAAATCGAGACCATTACTATAGTTTTGGAGTGATTAATGATATAAATGCAAACACTTCTAGAATTAGTAACATTAATTAAAAGAACAATTTTTTTGGGGGGAAATAGAGATCTAATCTCCATTTCACTTCAATGCTACACACATTTTTTAAGACTAATTTAACTGCAAACATGTAATTGGAAATTTTTAGAAATTCAGAACATCTATCAATATGACATAGGACAACGGTTGAACAATATATATATATATATATATATATTAGACATTTTACAATAATACATAAAGCACGTTCTTTTTAGGCATATGTCTGGTGCGTCGCATAAGTTATCACAAAATTAACTAAACTGGAAATTAGAAATAAAGTCTTAAGCAAATGAAGTGCTAAAATCAATTAGTTGGTTTCCACCTGGCCTCGTCTTCATCAAGCATTTTGAGCCATTTGGCAGTTTTTGCATCAGGGCGGGACTCGAGTTCAAGCTGTTTTTTGTACGCTTCTTTCCTTTTCTTTGCCTTGGAACTTGTTATTGGCCCCCCTAGACCATCTGAGTCATCATCAGACCCGAGATCCATTGGATCTCCATCAGAAGGAGATGATGAAGAGTTATTACATGTAGATCGAAATTGTATTGGTGGAGTAGGTTCCCGAGGGATATCAAGTGGATCGATTTTGGGTAATTTTGATTCTGAATAATATAAATTGAATGATCCTTCTGGGGAAGGAGTAGCCTACAACCAGAAAAAAAACAGAAGATAGAGCAAATGTTGGAGAAATGGACCAAACATTAAAGGGTATATCTAATTAAATAGTTGTGCTACATCAAGTTTGTCGCATTATTTTTCGGAGATCAAGGCTATTTGATTAGCGTTTGACTCACTAATTTATTTCACGACTGAACATTTAATTTTTTAGGAAAGAGAGAAAAAGTTCAAACTACCCCATATTAAAAAGATTTTGGGTTCGGGGGTTAGTTACATAAAGGGAAGGTATTATCACCCTTTATTTCCGTAGTATTCTACGGAAACCTCTTGATTTTATTTAATTAATGTGTTATAAACTTGCTTTGTTTAAAAGAAATGGAATCAAAGTGATTTAAAATAAAGACCTAATTTATCTACATTTTTTATTGTTTGGAAGGACGAGTGTCCTTTGCCTACGTACCCATGAGGGATCAAAACCTCGTAGTTCGGGGTAAAAATTGACGTTTGATTTGTTCTGTGTTTTTTATGGATCGATTTGCAAAACAAATAACAAAAATTGTATGATAAGTCGTAACTAGAATTAAACGCAATATCCCAGAACTAGGGTTTTGCACTCAATTTGGGTTTATAAAACTCAGATAATTTCAAGATGAAAAAACTCAAACAAAAACAATAACAACAACAATTTCTTCAATTGGAACAAGTTATTAATTCTCAAAAGAAAAAATCGAAAGCAATCGATTTTTTTAAAAAAGAAAATAAAAGATGATAAAGCGAAAGGTGTTGTACCAGCGGTAAGATGAGAATAACGCTCTATTCAATTTTTGCTCGTTTTTTTTTGTGTTACTTTCATTCAATTCAATTATTGTTTATATAATTGAAAACTGCTCTTTAGACTTCTAAAATTGCTCTCAAGTCAGACTGTCCGATAGGGGCCTATGGCGTGATCTATTTAAGGCATAACTTGGCCTAGCATTTTCAATAAAAGATACAGGTTTAACCTTTTTAAAAAGCCTATTTACTTAAATAGGCTAGGCTTGGGCATATAAATAAGTCTATCAAGCCTAACATGCTGACCTATATATATATATATATTTTCAATAAAGATGAAATTTATAATAACATATTAATATTTATTATATTTTAAAAAATACTTTATATTAGCAAAAAGAATCTTTTTAATATTAGTAAAAATTTTAAGATAGTTGCATTGAGTAGAAATCCTACCATTCATTTATCCTCTTAATTGGTTGCTTTTATCCTATCAACTCCATTAACTAAGACCTTAATCATTTGGACTATTTTTTTTAATTAATTAGTAAAAAATTTACGTTTACAACGTTCTCTTTGTTTATCTAACGAAGATCGTCTCTAGAACTAAATAAAAATGGCCTACTTAGAATATGTGAGTTTAGAGCTTAATATAAAGTAGACTTTTAAATAGCCTTTCAGGTTTGATAGGTCTTTAAAAAGGCCAAACTCAAGCCTTAAAAATTGGCCTATTACCGATCAAAGGCCAGACTCGAGCCTACACTTTTTATAGTGGGCCAGGTCCAGGCCTTATAAAGTCCGACTCGATCTAGCCTATTTCCACCCCCACTGTCGATCCTGTAATAAATGCAATTCGTAACATTTAAACTTTTGATGTTTTGTCCACCATATAAAACATAAAAATACATGTATTTATTTAATGTTAGTATTATATTGATCATAAAAAAATTGTCGGTTCATTATTAACACAAAAATATGTAGGTGATCGAAGAATAAAATGAAAAGGGTAAAAATAGAGGGTAAATATCCTCTCCATTTATAAAAATAATTGGAGGATGTCATTTGAAAAGAGATAGACACAAAAATTAGATGGTGGGTCGAATTCAGAATTTTCACGATCTCACAGACAAACCAAAACAACGACAATTTCTTCGATTGGGACAGGTTGGTAATTCACAAAAGAAAAATAAAGCAATCGATTATTAAGAAAAGAGAAGAGGTGTTGTACCGGCGGTGAGATGACAATTGCTCTCGTTCAATTTTCGCTCCTTTTTTGTTTATGTATTTGTTTCGTTCAATTCAATTTTGTTTTTTTTTAAAGAAATTCAATTTTGTCAATATGATTGCTTTTTCAACCTTTTTTTTTTCTTTTTTTTTTTTGGTGGTCAGGGGTTGGTTTGAACCTCCGACCTTGCATATATTATGCATTTTTTCCTAGCAACTGAGCTAAACTCAGGACTTTTTTCAGCCTTATAAAATTGTTCTTGGACAGCCTGGAATTAACTCATTTACACGGTTCGTTCTCCCTAACGGCTTTTACCAGCCGATCTTGTAATAAATGTTTTTATTAGACAAAATCTGAAAATAAATCAAATACTCCATAAATGTTTACAACGTTTAAATTAACAACCAGAACAGAAAATGACCGGTCTAAACATCATAATTCAAGAACATCACAACGATTCGACATTACATTCACAATACACAAATGATTGAAATTCAACATTACATAAATTGACAACATATTACACGGCATTATATTAAATAACTGAAAACTCCATAAATTGACATCAAATCTCTAATGACAATCTAGACACTCGAAGTTGGAACGAACCCAAAGAAAGACCTTATTATTTTCAACAATCTAGGAAAACATGCATACTACATCACCATCATCTTGAAGTATTTTAGGATCATAAAAAGTTTTTCGATGGTCATTAACATCCCCCAAATATATGCATGGTTATTGTACACCAACATAACATGTTGTTTAATTTTCACCAAGATGAACAAAGTATTTGTTCAGTTGCGACTTCAACTTATCCAGCATGTCAATAAGGTTAAAAAAATCTTAGTCGTCCACTTGAAAGCTTCATATCGGATCTCTTACTTCTCTTGTACCCACATATGAAGTACCGTTCAACCACACGTCAAACGATATTGATGTATTCCCATCTTAACCTTAAAACATTTCCATTATGCTCTTGAATAACTCCCAGATTAATTTCCGCCATAAGCTCTCAGTAGAAGTAGAGGATGTAAGAAGTGAAGGACTTGAACACTTGGAACGAGCAGGATTTTAATGTCTGAGCTGTTAAGTGAATTAACTGAGGATTAAGCAAACCATTTTGGAACTGATGAAGTTAACCTCTTAATGTGGCCATTGAGTGGTCAACACAATCTAGTTAAGCCCTGTCAGATCAGCCACATCTCCCGAACCTTAAGTGTTGGATTTGTGAAATAAGAAGATAAAATGTTAAGCAACCTAGAAGCCAAGAAGGATGAGTAAGTAGTAGTGGTAAGATATGTTACGTTTCGAAGTGAGATAACAATTGCTAAAATAATCTATGTATGTTAGTTCCCTTTATTTGTGTTTACGTTATCACTTTTATCATAATAAGTTTAAAATAAAACAAACTCTGTTTGAAAATGAAACTTGAATTTTCTAAATATATATTATTAGTTAGTTTATTGAAAAGGAGTAAGAATGAGTAGTTGAATAGAAATACAAAACATGTATCGACATTTAAAAATGAACTGATGGAGTAATATATACCACTCTTCTCTCTCAAACCGAAATTCATTTTGCAAGCAAAAGTCGTCATAAATTATAAGTTGTTTTATAGTATAAATGAATTTTTTTCTCTATCATATTATTTACTATTCATTGTTCTATTTTCAATTCAATTGATTTATCTTTTTTTATACTAGTTCACTCACACCGTTCTTGTTACTGAGCTAATTCACTTCCAATACAATTATTGTTGTAGTTTCTTCGATATTTTAATGCACAATGTTAGATTGAATATTACTGTATTATCAAAATTTATTTTTTTATTAAAAATCATAAATGTTCTTCTTTATACTATTTTTTTAGAGGTCCATATTAAATATAATCCATAAAGTAATCTAAAATGTCATGTTTTGTTGTGTTTTTCGTATTTGTCTCCAATTTATATAATGATGTAGGTAAGGATAAGAAATTTACCGTGCAAAAAAAAAAAAACACCTATCATCATTGACGACATAATTATAACCATGTATTTGTAGCTATGCATGAATAATTGATACATCCTCCGGTCATTATTATAAGTAAAAATCTACATTTTAGTTTTATTCAATTGATAATGTATATGATCTTTAATATAGACTAATACATCATTTAATAAATGAATTTAAAATGTCGATTTTTGCTTATAATAATGATCGGAGAGTATACTTATATTCAAATGTAATAAATAATATCGAAATATAGTTTGAAAGTTGAACGAAAAGAATTGTGGCCCAGACAGATTTTCATATCTATGACCATGTTGTTTCTAATATCCATATTCATGCATTATTATGCATTATGACCTAACCCACATGACGGCTATACGGTCGGGGTCTGTTAGCAGCCTACAGTCAGTCAAATATGTGTGCTTTAGGCTTACTACAAGGATAGAGTTATTAGTGTAATGATAAGTGATTAGAGATAATCATCAACAATGTTAATGTATACAAGATATCTCATCTTTTATGATTATGAGCTTGTTTGTGTTTTTGGTTAAAAAGGAACAAAATATTTTGCAATAGAAAGGTGGAATGAAAAGAAGGTGGTTGATAATATAAAAAGAACATTGGAAGCATAGTTTATAGCTCAGCATGTACTAGTGCACTTTTTTTTTTTTATAGAATTACCATTTATAGCTCAGCTTGTACTAGTGCACTTTTTTATAGAATTACCACGCAAGTGTATAGTAATCTAATTAAGTATAGAATACAAATTTAAGTGTTTTTTCTTCTTCATTGATCTTTGATTATTTTATTCAAACCGAATTTATTTGTGAAATGATTTTGTGATGGTGTGAATAAAAAACGACATAAATTTATATTTATACTTATTTAATAAAACTGAAGATTATATTTAGGAGTAACAATGAATCACATACATTTTTAAGAATCCGATTGGTTCATACTACAAATCGTAAAGGTTCGACTTTAGACCAGTTTTGAGAGGTACGTGTGCACAGACGGATCTAGATTTCATTATTTGTGTGGCTATTAAAGAAAAAATAATGCAAACTATATTAAAAATAAAAAATAACATTGTTTGATACAATATAAATACAATGAAAATTATCTCATATCCATTTATTGAAAATGAGTTAAAATAACAGCATTGTTAATTTTTAAAAGAACAAAGTTGACTGTTCACAACTTTTATAGCTAAAAATACACATTCAGTACTTGCAATTGCTACCCACAAAGGCAAAGTCAGCTTCAAAAACTTATAAATCATAACAAATGTGTTCTACTTATTTGTATCGGGTGCAAGAGAGAATTATTTTGATATAATTGTGTATTTTTTTTTTTTTTTAAAACTTAGAGAATGGATGTGTCGCTTTAGCCACACATAGCCACAATGTGCATCCACCCCATTACGTGTTTACACACATACTCGCATAACCCGCTAAAAAACCAAAATGGAATAACTCCATTTCCATTGTAGATGTTCTAAGGTGCATGGCTCCATCCTTGAATTTACACCTCAACTATATAATCGATCGTCCTACTAATTGCTAGATGAAAAGTTGGCTTTGTATATGCGGGTCAAGCATCGAAGCATTTGTCAAATATGAACTTCGCAAAAAGAATATAAAGTTCAACCCTTAGACCAGTCGTGGAACCATAATAAAATGGTTGGAGGGGCTATATAATTAGAGAAAAATAATTAATGATGAAGAAGAAACATAGACACAACATAATATATATTTTATCTTCTATTTTTTGTTTCAAATGAAGTTATATATTTTAGGAGGATGCTAACCATTACCCTTGAGATATTGGATAAGGGGATAAAAATAGAAATGTAATATTGAAAAATGGTGAAAAGTGATAAAATTAACTTTTTAAATGTTAAAATATTGTTGAAATTAATGCAAACATGTTACTTTTTCCTTCTTTAACCATTGCCCCGGGGCAATAGTTGGGCTATATTTCATCATTTTCTACTCACTCAACAGGTAGTGATGCAACTATCCAACATTGACTGCCAGCACACACCTTGCTTACCGGTTTTAGTCAGTATAAGATTTTTTTTTTAAGGATAAGAAGAAAATAAATTTATTATAATAAAAAAGTAAGAAATATGATATTTATGGACAGTTTTCTATTTTTTTATAAAGAAATTAAAATATATTTTAATTATTATAAAATTGATTTTTTTACTAAAAGTAGTAAAGATTCACATTTAAAACTTTTTTGGAAGGTATATATTTTATTTAAATTTACCAAAAATCATAGAAGTTCGCCTTTGAACAATTGTTTAAAGATCCGGGGTGGATTCAGAAATTTTGACTTGCTGGGGCAAGATTTTTATAATAAATATTTATACAAATTTTTAATAATGCAAAAGTGATAAAATAGTAACGGATATATACCCCTATAAATAAAACAACGGCTATTTCTTTTTAGGGTTAATAGTGCTTTACACCTGTGTAATATAGACCATTTCTGATTTTTTCTCTGTAAAATTCTTAGTTTGGATTCCATCCTTGTAAATATTTGTTTTCCAAAATAACCACCTGACCCATATGACTCAGCAGATTCGCTGACGTTGCGTTGACATGGATTATATTTCAATTGACAACACATAGACAAGAGCACACCTAAATAAAACCACCTAATAGCGTACAAAAGAACTACTAGAAGGTTAGCAACATGCCAAATTAAGCCTTCAGTCGTCATACAAACATGGGCAATAATAGAGTGAATATTAGAATAAGTAATCAATAACTGAAGAGCGCTTCTGAAGAATGCTTCTGAAGTAGCGCCTCTGAAGTGGAGCGTCTGAAGTGGAGCTCCTGAAGTGGTGCGTCTGAAGTGGAGCGTCTGAAGTGGAGCTCCTGAAGTGGTGCGTCTGAAGTGAAGCTTCTGAAGACAGACTCTGGTGTAGTTAGTTAGAGGAGTTTGTTACAACATCTAGTTGTATATATACACTTCCTTGTATTGTAAATAAACATAGTTGTGTGATTCAATAAAAAACTCTCCCATTCATTGTTTCTTCCGTTTCAGTTCTCAATTTTACTGTTAGTTATTCATCTTGCTCAAAACAACTTATTTTAATAAGCACTTTCGCTGCGCATAGAACAGTGTGATTGTTCTAACAGTGAAATCGTACCGCCAATATTTAATGAGATTAATTCCTTGAATATATAGGATTGGATAAATCACTTTTTCTTGCTTTTTTTTTTTTGAGGGAACATTTTTTCTTGCTTAATAAGCATATAGGATAAATCACTTAAACCATATCTTATTTTATAATAAAGATTTTCAGGGCCGGCCTAAGGGTCAAGCAACCCAAGCAAGGGCTTTAGGCCTCAAAATTTTGGATGAAAAAAAAAGGCCTCTAAAAAATTAATTTGGTTATAAGTATATCATATGACAGATAAATTACAGACATTTGCATAGCTTAACTGAATACTAAAAAGGTCTCAATTACTCTTGGTCATGAATTCAAATTTTCGTCTCCACAAAATTGATTTTATACAAATATTCTGTTAAAAAAATATATTTTTAAAAACCACATTAAATATTTTGCTTTAGGCCTCTTAATTTGTTGGGCCGGCCCTGAAGATTTTATAAATGTAGTTCTACATCTTGGGGTCGATCTAATGTGTACCTTTAATAAATAATTTAAATGTGATCTCATATCATTTTTAATAAGAAATGAAAGTTATAAAAATAAAAGAAGAAGAAAATTAAATATAATGTTTTACTTAAATTTAATAAAAATAATACAGTCCATATTTAAACTAATTTCATACAAGATTAGATGACCCTTAATCTTGTAGTACCAAATAAGGAAAAGGAAAATCTAGATTAGTATAGAGCTATAGTACAAACAATTTGCGCCACTTAGATATATTCTTAAAATAGTATGGAAACACTCATTCAAAAAGAACTATGGAAAGCCATTATAATAATCAATAATAAATAGGAAAGTAACCCCACTTGCCTCTTTTTCAATTCTTGAAAGTTTACTATAAATATCCACTTTTTAGCCCAACATTCCCAACTCAAAACCTTACAGTTGAAGAAAGAGAGCCACCTATAACTCCATTAATTAATTTCAAGTATGTCTCCCAAATCTGACTTGCATAGAAATGTTGCAAATTATAAACCTAGCGTTTGGGGAGATTATTTCCTTCGATATGCTTCCGAATCTATGGTACGTAAACATTTATAGATTAATATATGGTACACAAACATATATATTTCTATTTTGCGTGCATTTTATTAAGTTTTGACCATGCATGCAACATTGAACCGTAAATATATAAAGGTAAGACCTTACTATTTTTGAAGAATTGTTGATAATTATCCAACAATTAAATAAGAAGTAATTAATAACATGAGTAAATTTGTAAGTGGCACTCACAAATTAAATTTTAATCTATTGGTTGTTAAGTAAATTATACACAATTCTTCTTGATTTAAATTAGTGATCCATCAACTTTTTACTTATATTACGTATAAAAAAAAAAAACTATTCATTTATACTTATGCACCTCAACTCTTTTAGTTAGTTAACTCTTTGTTCAACACTTTGCAGGAAGTTGATCAAAGTATTGCAGCACAAATTGAAACACTAAAAAACAATGTGAGGGACATGCTTGTCTCAAAGACTGAGAATCCCTTTGAAAAAGTTCACTTAATTGATTCAATATGTCGTTTGGGTGTGAGCTATCATTTTGAAAATGAGATTGAAGAGGTTTTGCAACATATTCATAAGAATTATGTTGAAAATGAAGAAATAATTATTTTTCAAGACAACCTTTGCTCTCTTGCTGTGCTATTTAGGTTGTTGAGGCAACACGGACTTCATGTTTCACCAAGTATGCCATCAACTTATTTACACTGATTTCTCTTTATACCAGTCTTTAAGTTCAAGTAATATTTTGTTTAATACAATTATTAGATTTTTTTTATAATATGCATTGATATTTGTAAATAGTTTTATACAGTCATCTAACCAAATCTCACCATAGGAAATAATTTTTGGGTATGATAAATCTAAATTGCGTCATCTATAATTGGGCATATGTGTAAGTGCATACTAATCAAACACAAATAAGAGCTAAAAATGAGTCCAAAAAATTGCAAGAGTGATTTTAGATAAATCGTACAAATTATTAGGTTCAAATTAGACATTGATTTGCCTTTATCTATATTTTCTTACTCTGAAAACACATTGAATTATTATGTTCATCCAAACTTTACGTTTTGCTATAATTTTTTTTTAAACCCCATATCTCTAAGAGTTTGTTCAATATCCTGGTTCACTAAAAAACACTAGATGTATTCAACAAGTTCAAGGATGAGCAAGGAAAATTTAGTAAAAGAATTATTGTGGATGTTGAAGGGATGTTAAGCTTGTATGAAGCTACACATCTCATGGTTCATGGAGAGGATATTTTGGAAGATGCCTTGGCTTTCACTACCACTCACCTGGACTTTGTTGCCAACGAATCGAGCCATCCTCGCGCAATACAAGTCAAACATAGCTTACGGCAGGCTCTCCACAAGAACTTGCCTAGGCTGGAGGCACGAAGCTACATTTCCATATACGAGAAGGATCCTTCGCATGATGAAAACTTACTCATTTTGGCGAAACTAGATTTCAATATGCTCCAAAGCATACATCAAAAGGAATTCGGCAACCTTTTCAAGTAATGGCTTCAATCATATGTACACTCCTTTGTAACTAGGAAAAAAATTAATGTGATTTGATATAAACTACTCCTTCTGATTATTATTATTGTTTTTGGTCTTCGTAGATGGTGGAAGGAATTGGATGCAGCTAATAAACTACCGTTTGCAAGAGATAGGATGGTGGAAGGTAGCTTTTGGGCTATGGGGCTATTTTTTGAGCCTCAATATTCTATAGGAAGAAAATTTATGTCGAAATTAATCATCATAATAACAGCCATTGATGATGCTTATGATGCATATGGAACAATTGATGAATTGGAACTTTTTACTAAGGCAATTGAAAGGTCAGTTAGCACATCATTTATATAAATATAAATATACGTATATATATTTCATCTAAATTTTAATGAAAGTGATTTTCAGGTGGGATATTAGCTGCTTGGATGATCTTCCAGATTATATGAAGTTTCTCTACAGAATAACCTTAGATCTTTACGAAGAAATAGAGCAGGAAATGCAAAAAAGTGGAAGAGCATATGCCATAAACTACTACAAAAAAGCGGTATGGATTTCGTCTTTTATTATTTATACTAGCGAAAAGACGGGCACTCACGTGTTCTTGTTTCTGCTCTTTTTATTGTGCTAATATTTGAAAATTATTAACAATGTTTTTTTTATTTTATGAAATTTTGATTTTGATTAAAACTAAAAATATAAATGTTTGTTGTTTTCAAATGATAACAAATCAAACTAATCATGGTTATTTATTTCAATGACACCAACAATATAACAAAAAAAATATAATCTAAATTCTTGTTTTTAATGACTGCAACATCGATTTTTATTATAAAAAAAGTTGTTTAAGGGTATATTTGGGATAATGAAAAAGTAAGTATAAATATATTCATCTAATTTGTTACACTTATTAAATGATAAAGGAAAAAAAATCAGACATATATATACTCATATCGTGTTTGTTACATTTTTTTAATATTTAAATTTATTCTTATCTATTTGTTACATGTGCTATTTGTATTCAAAATTAAGGGCATTTTTGGAAAGAGAAAAAGTCACCATAAAAAGGGTTGTTTTCTTTATATATAGGATAAATAATTATTTTAAAGCTTCTAACGTACGGTTCAATTGCTTTAGTCAAATTTTAATTTATATTTTTTTTTGAAAACTTATTTGTTTACTTAAATAGAATTGAAAATGTTAATTATAAATTTTTTGAAAATTTACTTGTGATTTGTGCATAATTTTGATGTATTTATACCATTTTCAATACTAAATGTAGAAATATAGTATTGAAAATTGTGCATTTAACATCTAAAAAGTTTATTTTCTCAATGCAAAATTTATTTTTCGTTTTCTTTTTTAATTCTTAACTTGTGCCCTAAGGCACAAGTTAGCATGATCCTTGAAAAAAAAGAGGCAGCAGTAAAGATATGTTATGTACCTTTTTTTACTCTAAGTTCAGTTGCCTTTAAAAAAAAAAACCCTTAATATTAAGGTTGTGTTTGGTAACACAGATAAGCTAGCTTATAACTTGTTGAACTAGCTTATAAGCTTGCTTTGATAAAATGATATGTGTTTAGCAAAAAGCTTTTCTCACTGGCTTATAACGTTTTTTAAGAAGCTAATTCAAGTTCCTTTTTAGCTTGTAGCTTATAACTTTTTATACTTTCTTCCAATTTTAACCTTTTCTTAATTTTATTTTATTTTATTATAATAAAAAAAACTACCCACTATCTTATTAAACTAACAACGTTTACCATGTTGTCAAATATTAAGGTATGTGTCCACTTTTTTGTTTTTTTTTACTTTCCTCATAATTCATATAATATATAATTTTATATAAAATTTATAATAAATAGTGAAGCAAGTTTAGTTAAATAAAATTTATAAAAATTAAATACAAATTGTTAATTAAAAATGGTCGATTGAATTCATAAATACATTTATCATTTTGGAGATGAAAATAATTTGAAATATACTAAAATATTTAAAAATAAATGTGTTAAGTAATAAAAATTATATATATATATATATATATATATATATATATATATATATATATATTATATTAAAAAAAATTAAACAAGCATGTCATTTTATATTTATTGTCATTTCAACAGCTAATTTTACCAAACACTTTTAATTTTAATAAGCTAACTTTTCAGCTATAAGCTATTAGCTATCAGCCATCAACTATAAGCTAACTTTTCAGCTATCAGCTAGCTTATAGTTTTTTTCTACCAAACACACCCTAAATCCATTCAAAAACTACTTAACATTAAATGCTAATACAAATATATACTCCAAAATATAAAGAAAATTACTTATAATTATATTTTATGGTGGCAGTTCATACAATTCATTCAAGCTTATATGACTGAGGCCAGATGGTTAAACAACAATTATAAACCAACATTAGAAGAGTACATTCACCTATCAACAGAAACATGTGGTTACACATTGTTGATATGTACCAGTTTCATTGGTATGGGAGACATAACCACAGAGGAGATCATCAAGTGGGTATCAAATGAAACAAAAATTGTTAATGCTGCTATTGTTATTGGCAGGATAATGGATGATATTGCATCAAATGAGGTATAAATATAAAATTATAATATTTTCTTCAATGTATTTGTTTTAATTCAATGAAAGTAAACATTTACTTGAATTATTATTTGTTGTATATAGTTTGAACAGAAAAGAGAACACATGTCCTCATTCTTGGAATGCTATATGAAGAAGTATAATGTCTCTAGGGAAGCTTCAATTCAAGAAGGTCGAAAGAGGATTGCCAATGCTTGGAAAGATATGAATAAGGAATGTCTTAGGCCAACAGAAATTCCAATGCCTTTTCTTACACGCATTTTAAACCTCTCACGTGTTATTGATGTGTTTTATAAAGATGAAGATAACTACACAAATCCTGAAGGAGAAATGAAAACATTCATTAAAGCTTTGCTTGTAGATCCGGTGGTGGTTTGAGCATTAACTTTAGTCTTTCTATGCATTATTGTATTTCTAATTTGAATAAAGAAAACATGTCATGTGTGAACTTTCTTTTTTGTTGAATTGAATTATCGGTTGAAGTTGTAAGCATAATGTTATGTATCTCTAAAGTTTGATAAATTTTAATTGGAATTATTTTTATATTTATTCTTATTCGAATCTGTAAATATATGTCATCATGACCATAATGCAGTTGGTAAAGTCTTTGCAATATACAACGACTCAGGTTTAAACGAGAAGAAGTTCTCTTCCGTGAAGTTTTCTCTTGTTTTCATCTAAACCCTTAAATTTCTTTAAAAATAATAATAATCTAAACCCTTAAATTATTTAAATGTCTTGTTTTGAATATTAAATCGTGTAACTTAAATGACTAAGATCCAACTAGACCATTTCATTTACTAACGAGGATCAGGTCTCAGGTTTAAACTCAGAATTCATCACTTTTTCATCTTAAAGCGTGCAATTCCAGTTACTAGGTTATTTGATAAAAAAATGCAAATATCTCTCTATATTTACCATATTTAGTCAATCTGTTTCTTTACTAGTGTAGTTTTAGAATGATAACATCAAATTAAGGAAGTGGATGTTTGAAATTTTTTTCTTCCTATTCTACCATTTTTTTTTATAATCAACCAATAAATTTAACGTGTTATCTTTCTCTTACAACAAATAATTGTTAGTTTCTCACTCTCTCTCGC
>Ga0315914_1002555_pt1 | contig 27839 bp, 15 predicted proteins | sample MpolenodulesMG_FD_203920 | JGI IMG/M metagenome (GOLD analysis project Ga0315914, IMG submission 203920) | Medicago polymorpha root nodule microbial communities from Los Angeles, California, United States - elongated nodules | ecosystem: Host-associated > Plants > Roots > Nodule | place: USA...
AGAAAGGACCTATCTGAAACAAACTCGAAACTTAAAGGACCTATCTGAAACCTTAGAAACTTAAATGACCTATCTGAAACAAACTCGAAACTTAAAGGACTTGTCTGAAACCTTAGAAACTTAAAAGACATATCTGAAACAAACATGAAACTTAAAAGACACAGGGAGGTATTTGCCCTATTACATATTTACATTGGTCCGAATAGAAATGACTTGGGATGAGGACAACTTGATCTATCACTGAGTAAAAATTGGGGTGAGGGGTGAATAAATGTATATATATATATATTTTGTGGTTGGTGTTTGAATCTCGAACCTTGCATATATTGTGTATTGTTCATACCAACTGAGTTAAGCTCACGATGACTGAGTAAATGTAATTATTTATAGGCAAGTTGCTCCGTGAAAACAAGAAAAACATCAAAACTAATTTACTAAATTTCGACGTAATCGAACAATCATTACATAAATAGTGCGAAATGATATTTGTATAACCATTTTGGTACAACTTTTTCTTTCACACTCACATTATGTTTTTATTCTCTCTCTTTCTTTTTTTCTCTTTATTGTTTTTGACTAATGAGAAGAAAGAATAACAAAATTGTCTCAAAGATGGTACCAAAATGGTTGTTAAAACATCACTCCTTCAAAGAGTAAAACTATAAGTTTTTTGACTTGTAGTGAGAAAATAAGTTAAAGGTTGCGGAAAATATAACTGAAAAACAAAGCAAGTGATTTTTTAAATTGATCCAACAACTTACCCGCTCTACTCGTTACCGTTTTATTTTTTCAACTAATTAAGTAAGGCTTGTCAATTTGAGTCAAGTTAAGTGGCAGGGTCTCAAACTTCAACCGAGTCTAATTAAGTTGATTAAACGAATAGGCATGCCGACATGCCACCCATATCTTTTATTTTTGTTTATTACCTGAAATTCTAGCGCAATTGTTTTAAAAAGTTTTGTATGATATTTCAACTTTTATAATGTTCAGTTTAATGTTCCAACATCACGTAATAAGCAAAAATAAAAACATGAAAATAAATGGCAAAAAAGTAAAGAATACAATGAGTTTGTTGACCCAGTTCGGTGACAAACACACCTACTCTTGAGGCTATCAAGCCAGGAAGAAAATTCATTAGTGTAGTCCTTATTCTATAGCTCTCAGCAAACTCCTCGTTTACACTAAAGACCTAGGACCTACTCGTATTGATTTCAACCTAGGAACTCCTATATCTGAGATCTCATCTCACTATCCTATGGTCAGTCACAACCCCTGTAACCTATCAGACCTAAACACAAACACAAAGATGAAGTTACCTTCCAACAAACAACTAACACCTTGTTTCACAACTTCGGTGTAGTACACAAGAGTATCAAATTCAATACACAGTCCTAAACATGTATCACAAACGATACAAGAAAAGCTCACAATAAAGGTTCTAAACTTGCATCAACAAATACAAGAGTAAAACACATGTAGACTCAAAACCCTAAAAATCTAAGCTTTTTAGAATGATGACTTGAATGATCAATTAGGTCTTGAAGTCTTGTTTATATACTGAAGCAGCTTGAGCCAAATACTTAGTTGGTCTTCAGAACAAAGCAGATCGGTTCAGCTAATCTGCAAAACAGAAATCAAAAACAAATATGGAAAGTCCTAAAATGTCGGAACATCTTTAGGATCGTCCAAAACAATAACAAATATTTCCTAAAATATAAATACTACTTTAGGAATATTCCACAGCTGATTCTGTAAAGATATGCGCGTTGCTTGGTCAATAAGATAAGGAAATATTGTTTCCTTAAACAATAAAGAGCGCATGTACAAATAGGCATGAACCTAGGCACACTGAACCGTGCCAGGATGTTGGAACATCGTGTCCAACATCTTACAGAGATGTCTAACCACATGTTGGAACATTGGTTCCAACAACACATACAAGGATATTTGTTTTAGCAACAATGCAGCCAATACAAATAACCAACATTATGGATTCACCCTACATGAAGTAATCCTATCCGAGGACATTATACACTAATTGTGGACATTTCTTCTTCTTAAAACTCGAATATTGATTTGCTACTTTGAGAAAATCTAACCTTCTCGTAGACTCAATCTCAATCAAGTCCTATATAATTTTTTTGGTTACATATGATTTTGAACAATTATAATGCGAAGAAAATATAATTATTTCTCTTAATGAAGCATTAATATGTTTGGTATCAATTTCATGATCCTAAATTATTATTTATAACGGCAAACAAATTACATTAAATAAAAAAGAAATACGTACAAGCCGTACTAAAACCATCTACAATGGAGAGTCCTTCCCCTATTAAACACCATTGTAAATAGGCACCCTCTCTCTCCTATTATTTATGGGTCTCACATGTACAATTAATTCTATTTTTTTAATATATTTAATTATTGTATATAATAGTTGTAAAAAATAATTATGCAATTTATCATCATTCATTTTATATTGTTTTTACAAGTTTTAACTTTTTCTTGAATTATTAACAAAAATAAAATAAAAATGTTCGTTTTTTTAATAATTTATAATTAAATTACTTCAATATTTTAAAATTATATAGTTATGAATGAGTATATAAATTATTGTTAAAATGTAATGATATAGAGTTATTGCTGGGACTCAATTAATAATTATTTTGAGGTGTTGAGTTAGAGAGATTGAGTGCTTATTAAGTATTAATTATCAAATGAGTGACGTGTAGAGTCGGGACCCATTTAAGCACCCAAATAGGGTGCTGCATTGTGGATGGTCTAAATCCCCATTCAAAAATAAAGTAAACTTCATCCAAAGCAAGAATTGAAAAGTTAAAAAGGTAAAGACCCGCACACCCACCCAAACACTTCATGATCCTAAAATAAGTTATATATTTTTTTGGCTTAATAGCAGTTTTTGCCCCTAACTCTCACGAAGTTGCGATTTTGACCCTTTAAAAAAACTACAAAACCGCCCCCTAAGTATTGCAACTATAGCAGTTTTGGCCCCCCAATGCCAAAAAAATAAAAAAATAACATGTGGCACCTCACATAGGGTGCCACGTCAGCGTAGACCGAGTCAAAATTGGTCTTGGGGGCCAAAACTGCCGCAAGAAACTTAAGGGGCGGTTTTATAGTTTTTTTAGTAGGGGGCCAAAATCGCAACTTTGAGAAAGTTAGAAGGCTAAAACTGCTATTAAGCCATTTATTTTTTAGGAATTATACATCTTTTCGTTTAAAATTATAAATTGTTTTACAATACTGATGAAATATCAAATGCTATTTTTTCTACTATACTCTAACTATTTATTATTCTATCTTTTTTCAAATATTTTTTCTTTGATCAAGTAGCTTAAGGTTGGGGTCACACTTTTTAAAATATTTAACTTCCCTTTCTTATGTCATTAGCGAATGATAATTTTGTAAAATAACTTATAATTTTTCTTTCTCATACAATATTAATTACACTGTAAAATAATCAAAACGTTGTATAATTTCAAACGGGGAGTATCTTTTACTTATATGCATACAATATAAAAGTCATTTGAAAGAATCAATTGTAGTTTTCATTTGAAGCGCAGTATGCAATATTTTTTTGTAAAAATGCATGCGATTTAGGCCCCGTTTGGATAAACAACTTATATAGATGCTTATAGCATTAGAGTTTATAACATTAGAGCTTACATCATAAGCTCTTATATTTGATAAGCTCTTTATGTTTGGATATACACACTAAAAAGTACTTACATAAATTGAAGTGTTTGGATGTGACATTACATAAGCAATTATAGAATTTTTAAATATTTTTAATTTATCTAAAAAAATTATGATTGTAAACTTGAATGAGTTTACCATATATATAACGATATTAGTGTCCGGTTTGTTAACGGAAAAAAAAGACAAATTAAGTTTGTGTTTTTAATCAATTTCATTTTGTTACGTAACCAAAAAATAATAAAAATCTTGTGTGTTAATTTAATAAGATAAGTATATAGCAATTTTGTTACTCATGCACCGTCAAAGATAACCAACATAAAAATTAAAATATATGTTTGAAAAAAGTGGATCTAAAGAATTGAAGGAGGTCACGAAAATTCATAAGCTCCGTGTTAAGCTTTAGGTTAAGTTGAAAATTTAGGCTTATTAAAATATGACATAAGCAGCTTATGAAACTATGATAAATTATTTTTGTTTATTTACCCAAACACCTTTAAAAAGGCTTATACGAGTAGATAAACCCACATAAGCTCAAAATAAGGCAATCCAAACGGGACCTTAGTGGGTGGACAACTTTAGGTGAGAACTTAATTAGAATTGGACATGTATTTCATCGAAAAAAGCTTATGAAATAATTAATTAGAACCGGACGTGTATTTCACCAAAAAAAGCTTATGAAATAATTTTGCTTTAACTCAATTGATAGGGACAATTTGGTAGGGACAAAATAATCTCACCAAAAAAATTGCTTCAAATATTGACTATTAAAAAATGTTGAGATTTAAAATTGTTGTAAATTGAAAAGGAGAAAAAAAGTAGTAAGACACTGAAAATGCCGTTGTTTCCTTTAGCATAGAAAAGTGAATTACGACTCTTTCAAACAAAACAATCAAATTAATTGATAAATAAAATCTGCATGTATCATGTATACATTGCATGGGTTTAATTTCAAGCTGAAATTCCGACTCTTTCATGCAACAAAAACATCATCACAGGAAATTCATTTCATCCAACTGAACACACCATTTACGGCAACAAAGACAAGCATTTTTATTCTCTCATTTTTATTCAATTTTCCCAATTAACCACAACCTCTAAGTAATTAGTATATATATCGCACCTCCAATGAACTTTTGATCCAACAAACTATACTAACAAAAAAGTGTGACAGAAACATGATAGCAAACATGTCATCATCATCCTCCTCCTCAAAAGTAACATTGAAAAGTTGTTACTCTGTGAGACCAATGGAACCAACATGGTGTGGTCGATTACCATTATCCGAATGGGATCAAATTGGAAACATAACACACGTTTCAACAATTTACTTTTACCGCCCCCCACAAAAATGGGTTACCTCCCCCAATAAAATCGCCACCACTTTGAAAGACTCATTAAGCAAAGTCCTTGTGCCGTTTTATCCACTAGCCGGTCGTTTACAATGGAAAGAAAACGGTCGTTTTGATGTTGAATGCAACTCATTGGGTGCTCAATTCATCGAAGCAGAATCGTCGTTAACATTATCCGAATTAGGTGATTTTTCACCTTCTTGTGAATATTATCCTTACCTTATCCCGTACATCGATTACACACGCCCAATTGAAGACATTCCATTGGTTATTGTTCAGCTCACAAATTTCAAATGTGGTGGTGCTAGTATTAGTTTGTTAATCTCACATGCTGTTGTTGATGGACCAAGCGCATTGCATTTCACTTCTGAGTGGGCACGGCTTGCGCGTGGCGAGCCTGTGAAAACAATGCCATATTTTGATATAAACGTGTTGTCGTCAAGGTCAAATGTTAATGTTAATGAATGGGAGTTTAATGAACCTCCGTTATTGTTAGGAAATTCGAATAATGTCGAAGAAAGGAAGAAAAAAACAATGGTGGCTATGCTCAAAGTGAGTAAAACACAAGTTGAAAAGTTGAGAAAAACAGCAAATGAAAGTTGGGAAAAACCTAGTAATGGTCGAGGTTATACGAGGTATGAAACCTTAACCGGTCATGTTTGGAGAAGTGCAAGTAAAGCTAGAGGGCATGCAAATGACCAACCAACTTCGCTTGGTGTTTGTGTTGATTGGAGGAATCGTGTGGAGCCTAATTTACCAAAAGGATATTTTGGGAATGGGACTTTGGATGTTGTGGCTACTAGTCTTGCGGGGGATTTAATGTCTAAGCCTTTAGGGTATGCTTCAAGTAGGATAAGGGAAGCGATTGAGAAAGTGAATGATGAGTATGTGAGAATGGGAATCGAGTATTTTAAGAAGCAAGAGGATTTGACTAAGTTTCAAGATCTTCATGCTAAGATGGGGAGTGATGATAAAGGGCCATTTTATGGGAATCCAAATTTAGGAGTGGTTAGTTGGTTGACATTGCCAATTTATGGACTTGATTTTGGATGGGGGAAAGAAGTTTATATGGGGCCAGGAACACATGATTCAGATGGAGATTCTCTGCTTCTTCCTAGTTATGATGATGATGGATCTTTGTTGGTTGCTATTTGTTTGCAAGAGGTTCATATGGATGCATTCAAGAGGCATTTTTATCAAGACATTGTGTGATCCATGGATGGATTGATCAAAAGGAGTGATACATGCAGAAACTAAATAAGTTGGGTACTTCTAGACTTTATAAATAACCTAAACAAAATAAGTATAAAATTTAATTGAATTATATGTATCAATGTTGGTATAAGGAAACCAATATTCATTTCATAAGCATATGTGTGTTGCCTTGTAATGTTTGTTGTCATTGTGATAAAAGTATAATGTACTTTTTTTGAAACAATTAAAGTATAATGTATGAATTGAATTGCTTCCCCACAGCTATGATTTAACTTCTTTCTTTTATAAGCAAGACAAGATGTGATCTAACTTTTGTTGTCGTTAATATGTTCGTAGATGAGTTTCTATTGATTGGTTTTCAATGATATCACCCATGTCTAAAAAAAGTAAACAACCATTTTGAGTCTTAACCAAAATGCTTATTCTGTGGACTGGTACCACCTCTAATAAGAGTTGGAATGAAATACATGAACATTTGTTGAAGTCTCAGACCCTCTGGATCATAATATGAAATGAAACTCTTATTATAGGTAGTGTGAATCATCTTAAGGGAGCATTTTGACGGATGCAATTTGAATGAGTTATGTTATATTCGGTAAATTTAAAGTCTTAAATTAACAAATATTTTAACGATGTCATACACGGTAGAAAAACAATTGAAAAATGAAATGACAACATACATTTTAATAGAGAGAAATAGTCACAAAAGATTGACATGATTATAAGTGATGTGATGTGAAAGAGCAATGCTATTCATCTCAAGATAATTCATCCCGAGAGAATCACGAGGAGCTTTTGGCCAATTAAATTTCTTAATTTTCGAAAAACATGGGTACAGTTTAGGAAAAAAAATCAAAGCAAATAACCGCTCAAAAAATCTTCGCTGAATTTTCTGTCGCGACAAACAACATTTTCCGACGTGAAAAGACAATATCAGAAAAATACAATAATACAAACTCATACATTTTAAAATTAAATTGTCGATTTCCGTAATTTTAAAGGATCCGATGAGAAAAAGTAATGAAAAATATAATGTGACTTTACAAATATTTAGTATTTGGAAAATAAATTATTGATTTGGATAATTTTAAATGGTTTTGATATGAAAATATAGGAGAATTATATGAATATAAATTTTTGAATTGTCTGAAAGAATCATCAGTATTTTTAGTAAATAGGTTAAAAAACTAATCAAAAAATATGAATAGTGAACAACTATAATTTGTGCTCATAATGAGCATGAAAAAAGTTCATTATTTACATTCATTGAAAACAAAAACACACATGTGGATGTAAAAGGATAATGACGTTGAATGTTAGTTTAATTGGTAAAAAGATGATCCATAGCCTATAAAAACATGAATTCAACTTTTGCTTTAGTTTTGATGATCTTTTTAATCAAAAATGTGTTCTTAGAGTCCTCATCTTAGTGAGCCATTAAAATCCAACTCACCTAAAATTTATTCTACATATAAAAAGAAAAAAGAGATTGAAAACATAACAATACAATTTTTTTAGTTAGACATTGGGTCGTTGTTTTGCTTAATATCAAATGTAATAATGTGATGTGAATAAACAAGGCAAAATTGAAGATATAAATATTTTAATTGAAAGATATAAATATTTTAATTGAATTTTTGATTTATAGAATTTTAGATTATGTGATGTGATATGATATTATTATGTAAAGACAATGAGAAAATGATACGACACTATATTAGATGATTTTAAAAGATATAATATTATACGATGTGAAGAAAAAACAATAGAAGAACGACATATCAATATAAACTCTTTTTTTTGTGGTGGTCAGAGTTTGAACTTCAAATCTTACATATATTATGTATTGCCCTTACCAACCGAGCTATGTTTACGAGAACATCAATATAAACTTTTGCATACGAGGAAAGAGTCATCAAAGTAATTTTAAACAACGAAATATGATATAAATAAACATCAAAGAAAAATGAAATAAAAAAAATTGTGGTAATATTTTTTTTTTTAAAGAAATCAAAATGATATATATTAAACGAACAACAGACTATCTTCCCGGCATAAGATGTATCACAGAAGACATCCGAAAATTACAACAAAAGTTCAGCAATAATATAACAATTTAACCAATACTCGCACATATAAATGGGGTTTGACACCAATTATGAAAGCTATACTGAAAATTAACGAATTTAGCCTTAAACCACCAGAAGGAGAGAAACTTAACATTCTCCAAAAGTTGTGCCGAAACGTTTTCTTTAAAGAGAAACAACTTGTCATTTCTTTCCTTCCATATTACCCACGAACTAGCAAACCGAATCAACTGCATTAGTGAGCATCGAGCTTTTGCAAAACCAGAAGATGTGTCAAACAAATAAAAATGGTCCTGAATATTATCTGGATCCGCTGAATAAACACCAAGCTAATTTCTAACCAACTGCCAAAGCTGACCAAAAATAGGACATGTCAAAAATAAATGGAACTCTGATTTCTGTTGCCCACAACCCAAAACACACAGCCAAGCCTCAGAAGAGATAATGCCTCTACGGAACAGGTTTTTCTTAGAAGACAACCTATTCCAAAAAAGACGCCAAGCGAATGCTGAAACCTTCAAAGGAACATCCTTCTTCCACAACTGCGTTGCAGGGACATGAGTAGTGGGGGGCAGCCCTGAGATGAGCAGGCGATATGCCCCACTAACAGAATACCCCGCAATCGGATCATGAGTCCATCTCCAAGAGTCGTCAGAGTCAACTTGCAATAAAACATCTGACAACATATTCCTACATTCCACTACCAAAGCCTCCTCTCACGCCCACAACATCCTACGCCACTTCCAAGCTTCCCCTCCCTTATCCCACCCCCAACCAAACATATGTGCGACAATTGCCATTTTATTTTCTGATAACTCATACAAACGGCGGAACCTAACACACAGAGGGACATCCCCCATCCACCTATCCAACCAAAATAGAGTGTTAGCATCGTTACCGACATTTAGACGTAAGTTGTTAGAAAACCAACTACCCAACACCCCCACCATCTCCATCTCGAATACTAACAATCGTACTCCACCACACCGACCCCTCCCGACCACCAACATGCACCCGAGGTAATAATTATTTTGGTCCCTAAATGTATAATGAGTAGTTACAATAGTTATTGATTGTGCATTATGTTAATCAAAATAGTCATAAATCAAAATATTTCATTAATATTGTCATATTAACCGCTCAATATACTTATTATTATATCAATCCCTATAAATATTTACTTAGTGTCAATATTAATTAATGTCAATATTAAAGGATTATTTTAACGCAACAAACTATTATAATTAACGAAGTGCATAATGTCATTGACTATTTTTATTAATGAAGTGCACAATAAAAAACTATTTTAGAATTTCAATATATCGACCAACTATTACTCCAATAAAAATTGTTTCGTAAAAAAAAAATAAAATTATATTGGTAATTTAAGATGATTTTATCCTTCTGGATAAATTAATGTTTGGAATGATATGTAGGTACTAGATTGGGCGGTAAATTAACTGACAATCCCCCATTCCCGGTTTTTCTAGTTTTTCGCATCCAATCCTCACAATGCGCTCTTCCACTACCACAACTCTTTCTCCGCTCATTCATTTCCTTCACTCCTCTCTACATTTTCACTTTTTTTTTTTTTCAAAATTAAATTTTCACAAACAATAATGACTCTAAATTCCAAGAAGAAACAGCAATGAAATTTACGGATTTCTAAATTGGTAGCCGTAGGTACTTCTCTATCCATTTTCATTTCCCTTTCTTTTTCATTTACGATTGCATCTTAAATTCCAAATTCTTACAACAATTGGAATGCATTGCTTGGCGTGTTCGACACGACACTTACAAATGTGATTATAATCAATTAATTTACTTTTTTTAAGTTTTTTATCTGTGTAGACATGTCCGTGTCAGTAGTGTGTCTGGTGTCTGTATATTTGTTGGTGCTTCATAGATGCATTGAATTACTGAAATTGTGCTTGAACAATTTTGTTTTGTCTGTTATATTGGATCTGTTCCTATTCCTTTTGTTCCCCTTAATTTTAGGTGTGTCATGTCAAAAACACAACATGACAGAAATAGAAGCAGAAAGAGTAAACAATGTTATCTGATGAGTATTGAAAATGCAATTTCTAAAGCCAAACACATTCTGCAGAGAACTTGGCATTTAGCATAAGGAAACTTTAAAGATTTTCATATTTATTTGTGTATTCAATATTTTTCTGCATGGAAAAAGATAATTGGAGCAAATATCATTGACGGCTATGACTGGTGGCTTCCTTTCAGGGCAATTGTTTGCTAGATCGTGAAAGACCAAACAATAGAAGAACAATATGGGCATTTCTGTGAGAGATTTGGACCCAGCTCTCAAGGGAGCTGGACAAAAAGAGTATCCTGTACAAGTTCAAAATAATGTATTGCATTGTTTACGATTTATTATATTTTCATTCTCATATTAATTCATTCAACCTTGATGCTTCATTTAGTTGTGAATGTTTGGTTTCGATTGTTGATCCTACACTTTACAATGATCTTGCATTGTTCTCCTTAACCATATATAGTGGACTTGAAATATGGCGTATTGAGAATTTTAATCCGGTTCCCATCCCTCAGTCTTCTCATGGAAAGTTTTTCACTGGAGACTCATATGTGATCTTGAAGGTAAGTCACATGTTCTCAATGATATTTTGTTCATATAATGCTAGCCTCATGTCGGTATTCACTTTTGCAAGAAACTTGTATTTTTTTATTTTTTATTATTACTGTTTTATATAGAGATTGATATTTTAAATAAACAAAACTTATATGCAATGCTATCGACATTGTTATTATTGTTCTTATGGAGCTGGCACTTACATAAGAGAAAATTCTGAAGCTTAGATATTTACACCGCCAAGTCCTTTGATTGTCGTCATGTATTAAGAAATAAAAGGAAACAGAAATTGTGTTATAAAATAATTCATACAGGAATCTAACTCACCTTGGTCAGTTTTATTTAATAGGAACTTTTGTTTCCTCATGCTTTCGAATTTCGGGACAAAATGATGGTTGCAACAATGATTTTCTTCATTTACAAAATATAACATTTTGACTTAAATATACATGAAGACATTGATGGCTTCTTTTGACAAGTTTTATTTTTCTGTTGCTGAGAAATATAATTTATTAAATCTTTGGTTCGAACCTCAAACCTCTGTATCCCTTATTTAAGCTAAGTTCACACTATTTGTTGTTCTTTGGTTTTTGTGGATTATGTTAACCCAGTAGTTTATAGTTTTTCTGAGTTTACGGTACTTCCTTCGTAATAGTGTATGCAACAATGTATTTCATTAGTATTAATTTTTTCTTTTTCCCTATCATCTTCACGTAGACAACGGCATCGAAAAGTGGTGCTCTGCGCCATGATATTCATTATTGGCTTGGTAAAGACACCAGTCAGGTAAGTTCTGTTGTTCGTATATTGTCATCCCCTTTCGCCTGTTTTTAGTTCACTATTTGTTATAATTTTCCCATTTACGCAATGGTGATCATAACTATAAAATAGGATGAAGCTGGTGCCGCAGCCATCAAAACAGTTGAGTTGGATGCAGTTCTAGGAGGACGTGCTGTTCAGTATCGTGAAGTACAGGGTCATGAAACTCAGAAGTTCCTGTCATATTTCAAACCATGTATTATACCACAAGAAGGTGGAGCTGCCTCTGGTTTTAAGCATGTTGAAGCTGAAGAACATAAGACACGGTTGTTTGTATGCAAAGGGAAACATGTTGTGTATGTCAAAGAGGCAAGTTTGATATTATTCCCCTGTTATTGATTCATTGCGGTTTGAGACTTGCACATTATTAGCATATACAATTACACAGATATCACATGTATATAAACGCTAGTTTCTACCTCTTGATTAAATATTTATATTGGTCATAGGTTCCTTTTGCTCGATCTTCACTCAACCATGATGATATTTTTATTCTGGATACCGAGTCAAAAATCTTCCAATTTAATGGCTCCAATTCATCTATTCAAGAAAGGGCTAAAGCATTGGAAGTTGTTCAATATATTAAGGATACCTACCATGATGGGAAATGTGAAGTAGCTTCTATTGGTAAGTTTACTGGTATATTCGGATGTTCTAAAGGTCATTGTTGTGTATTGGATGTTTACACTTGTATTTCCATGAAGAGGATGGAAGGTTGATGGCTGACTCTGAATCTGGAGAGTTCTGGGGTTTGTTTGGTGGCTTTGCTCCTCTTCCGCGTAAAACAGTCAGTGATGATGATAAGACAATTGATTCTCATCCTCCAAAGTTGCTTTGGTAATATGTTCTTTTAGTTTTTCAGTTGATATATTCATTTACACTGTCAATATATTCCTTTACTTTTTAGCAATGATATTTGGATGCAACTCATTAATGTTTGAATGTGTTTATAGTTCTCCTCTTTCACTATTGTTTTAATTCCCCATTTTCTGTAAACGTATGTTGTTTATCAATGTAAAAAAGTAGTAAATTTACCATTTTAGCCTGAAGTTGATTAAGTTGATAATTCAGAAGACTTGGAAATAATTCTAATTATTGCGACATCTACACTGATAAAATTATATTGAAACATTAGACTCTATAATACTCTATTTATAATAAAATTATCATTTTTTCCAGTGTGGAAAAGGGGAAGGCAGAGCCTTTTGAAACCGATTCTTTGACAAAGGAATTACTGGACACCAACAAATGCTATATTTTAGATTGTGGGTTAGAGGTGTTTGTTTGGATGGGAAGAAACACATCTCTCGATGAAAGGAAAAGCGCAAGTGGATCTACAGATGTAATTTCTCTTCTTCTTCCCGTTATTGTTGAGCATTTGTTAGGAGTGTTAATGATTATTGGGTTTCTGCTGGCTAAAAACAGGAACTAGTCAGTAGCACCAATCGACCAAAATCCCAGATAATCCGCGTAATGGAAGGATTTGAAACAGTGATGTTCAGGTCCAAATTTGATTCTTGGCCTCAGACAACTAATGCAGCAATGCCTGAAGATGGCCGTGGCAAGGTAGCAGGTGAGTTTTAAATAAACTTTAGGCCAAATACCTCTCCGGGTCCTTTAAGTTTCATGTTTGTTTCAGATAGATCCTTTAAGTTTCTAAGGTTTCAGATAGGTCCTTTAAGTTTCGAGTTTGTTTCGGATAGGTCCTTTAAGTTTATAAGGTTTCAGATAGGTCCTTTAAGTTTCGAGTTTGTTTCAGATATGTCCTTCCTATCAACCTCCGTTAAGCCAAAGTTAAAGGACCTATCTGAAACAAACTCGAAACTTAAAGGACTTATCTGAAACCTTATAAACTTAAAGGACCTATCCAAAACAAACTCGAAACTTAAAGGACCTATCTGAAACCTTAGAAACTTAAAGGACTTATGTGAAACAAACGTAAAACTTAAAGGACCCAGGGAGGTATTTGGCCTATAACTTACAAACATTACAATGTTACAGGATAATTGCCACGGCAATACAATGTTACAACTTACAAGTAAAAGCTACTTAACACAACGGAAATGATAAATCCTGGTTAGCTGTAATAACAACCAAATCTAACCATGCATTTATTTGACAAAACAACTTAGTACTAGAATTTCCTCTAATTTACAACTGAGAAACAAGATCATTTCTGCTAGGGGAATTTCCACCAGTTACTTTCACATCTTCAATATAATCATTTTCAACAAACCTCTTCCAAAACCAATGCTGCTTCCACACTCTTTGTGTCATCTCTTCAATAGGGACATTCTTTGTCTCAGGGACAAGGAAAAAGACAAAAGTTGACATGAACAAGATCCAACCAGAAAAGAAAAAGAAGATACCGTACTTGAAATAACAAAGCATTGAAAGGAAAGCTTGTGCAATGACAGCAGTGAAGAGGAAGTTGACACAAACTGTTACACTTTGCCCTGCAGAACGAGTCTCTAGTGGAAATATCTCACTTGGAATAAGCCAAGCAAGTGGACCCCATGACCATGCAAATGCTGACACAAAAATACACACCATAACAACTACAAGAGCTGCATACCCTTTTGAGAGTTCCTCAGAATGGTCCTTCACTTTGATTCCTAGTACAATTGCTATCACCATTTGTGACAAGAACATTTGAACACCAGCTTCGAGTAATAGCTTTCGACGACCAAGTTTATCCACTGAATATATTGAAACTATAGTTGAGATGACATTGATTGCACCAGTAATCACAGCAGAGTAAAGTGCAGCATCATTCTTGAATCCTAAGGTGTTGAACAGAACTGGAGCATAGAACATTATGGCATTGATGCCAGTGAATTGCTGAAAAATCTGTTTTTTTTTTTTATCACCATATTTAAACAACATCAATCAAAAGGAGTAATGTGAACAAAAACAAGAATTGTTAAGCGATTGCAACCATGAATTAAAAACTTGGCTATCATATTATCTGCTTAGGAAAATGTGAACGTAAGATTAATAGTACAAACCATTAGGGCAATGGAAATGACAAGTTGAGGTCGGTTATTGCGCTTGAGGAGATTTCTGAATGGATGTTTCACCTCTTTAGCAACACGACTTGCCTCTACTAACTCTAAGAACTCGGGTTCAATGTTGTCCGTGCCACGAATCTTTCTTAGAACATTTTTTCCTTTTTCCAGGTGACCACGTTCAATGAGACTATTTGGGGTGTCCACTACCAAGTAAGCCCCTAAAGTGAGGAGTAATGCTGGGATACCTCCCAATCCCAGAGATATCCTCCAACCCCAATGACCTTTGATTCTGTTATGGAAAGATATATAATGAGCAGCATCAGTAACAATGAATTGTACAATATTCATAATTATTTGTCTAGAGTAAATTGTCATGACTTTTCATGAAAGTCATCATTTTATCATTAAATTCTGGATTAAGAATTTCTTTGGCTCACAAAACACTAAATAGTCAAGCATATGTGCTAGAATTTTGGTGCCTTCACCTATGAAAATGTAAAATGTCTCATAAATACAACTTAGTTGGTAAAGAGCTACACATACATTTGATATGCTCACGCGAGTTCGAACCCACAATTCTCGACTTCTCAGCATTTAGTGTGTATGAGTTTCGTTGTTACGCTTTTTCTAACCAAGATAAATGTAAAATCAACTAATTGAGCTTCAACTATCATTGATTGTTCTTATAAATTTTTCAAGTTTTTAACACATTATTTTCCAATAATTTCCAATTAATGAACTAATATGTAAAACTAAAAGGATGCAATGTAATTAAGGAACTTACTTGTTGGTGGCATAGTTGACAAGGTTAGCAAAGAGAATGCCAAGAGTGATATCAAGCTGAAAAAGTATATTCAATGCTCCACGTATTCTAGAAGGTGCAATCTCTGAAAGGAAAACTGGCACGGCCTGTCTCCATCAAAACAATATTAGTGACTTCCAAAAGCCAATTGTTATCACAAGTGTGAACTTTATATTATTAATTTAATATTTGATTAATTGAATTAGACCAAAATCGTGTATCGTTTGTAGCATACAGTATTACTTAAGGAATCAAAGGCAAAGTCCAAAGTAATGACTAAAATAAGATAGAGATAGCTACAAAAAAAAGGTAAATGAATGGAACTCGTCAACAAGATATTTTAATCATTAATTAAATATATTATGTCTTTTTTTTTCTTAATTAAATGAAATCATGCCTAAAGTGGTCACCAGCAAGTGTCATGACTCATAAACGTCAAATAGTAAGAATACTTTCATGCCAAAAAGGTGGATATAGGGTTGAGAAAGACTGATTAAGACTTTGTGTGGGTGCCAAGAAACCTTTATTTATTTTTCTTTATATTTTTTTAAAGAGAAACCTTTATATTATTTGTTAGTTGCCACCAAAAGGTTTTAAAAGTTCGGTTTCCATGGAGCATCATTCTTTTTTTGTTGAATAAAATTAAAATTCCTTAGATAATTATATCTATACCTTTGATTGAAAGTTTAGGATATAATATAATAATAACTATATAAAAAAGATTATATAATTTTGTTGATGTTATCTTACAATTACTTTTATCATACGATTGGCTGCGTCTGTATAGATGTGTTCATACAAGAACCACGCGTTCCCTAAAAGTTGAGTTTGAATTTTTGTTCCTTTTTGTTTTTCCTAAAGTCACTAGAATTTTTGTCCCTACTATTAGCATAAGTCCAATAAATACAAATTTTGCTATTAATTCTTGAAAAATACCTCTTACTATGATTTATGAATGCTTTCAAATATATAACTAATGTAAAATTATAAGTTAAATTTTTTTGGGAGCCAGTTAGTAAAAAAGTTAGCAAAGAGATGATTGATTTAATTAATATATACATTCATATTGGTTTAATTAATAAAAATAAATCGATATGTGAAAATAAAAAATTTGTTAGAAATTTCAGATTTGCTTTTTTACAATTTTTTTTAGCTTTTTTAAGGAGTAAAAAAGGTTGGTTTTTAAATATCTTAAAATTACTTTAATGATTAAAGAATGTCACTTATAAAATAGGATTTGACATCTCTAAAGTGAGTGCAAATAAAATAAGTAATCTCTAAATAGTTAATGAGAAAATCAACACCTAAGAATTATCATGCATTTTCTTAGCAATTTTTTTTTATCAAATGAATTATTACGGGTGTGGATGGGTATCAACCATCAAATTATCTATCAACAACTGATATTTGATATCGCTTAATTTAAATTTTACAGTAATTGATTTCGAAAAAATAAATGATTCCGAAAAACAATTCCAGAGTAATTAAGTTGCTAAAAGGAAGAGTACTACGAAAAAAAATTGCTAGAGGAATATATATTTTTTTAGTAGGATCAAGTAAAATTTGTATACATTTATATTTGAAGTTTGATTAAAGATTTGAGCATTGATTAAAAAAATTATGATACTCATTTTATTATCTAGAAGACATACGAAAGTATGTATACCGACATTGTATACAAATTTTCTTTAAAAAAGGGTTAAATATGTTTTAGTCCCTGTAAAATTGGAACCGTTTAAGTTTAGTTTTACTTAATTTTAATAGTTTTTTTAGTCCCTAATTTTTTTTTCTGCACTCCGTATTAGTCCATACTCAATTCAATTTGTTTAATTTATGTTTAAACTCTTAAGTTTTTGAACATTTTTTTTGCAGACGTGTTAAGAACATTACTAAAAGTTCCTCCACAAAAAATTATTGCAAAATTTGATTTCTACATCAAGATTTTGTTACTTTTATCTTTAACTTTTGTCGTTTTAAAAAAATTCATATTTAATTTGTTTCATGTTAGAAAATTCTAGATTTTAGTAAATGAACCTTTCATAGTGTTATAAACTCGTCTCAAAAAATTTGTTCAAAAATTTAAGAGTTTAAGAATAATTAAACAAACTTTGTTTTAGCAGGGACTAAAATTATAAATAATTTTTTTAGGGACTAAAAAAACTATTAAAATTAAGTAAGGACTAAACTTAGAAGTTCCCAATTTTATAGGGACCAAAAACATATTTAAGAAAAAAAGAAGACTGTATACAAATATGTGTGGACGTCGGGCCTAAAGGTAGAGAAACAAATTACCCTAAAGAAAAAGAAAGAAAAAAGTCGGACTCCATATCAATAAATATAAGTATAATTAGTATGTCATGTCACTGTACAAATATTTTATGCATACATCTAATAATGTGTTGTCATATAAATTAATAAATATGACAACTCTTAGTTATATACCAGTAGAGTCTGGAGTACTGGCTAATTAAATTTATTTATTTATTTTTGTGAGACACGGTTAGACAACCTAAGCGAGAGCAAAATCAAATATGATATACATCAAATTACATGGATGCTAACTATCCTATGTATTAATTATTGATAGAAAGTACACTAACCTGGTTTGCAAAACCAATTCCACAGCCAAGTAAGACCCTACCAACGATGAGCATGAGAAGGTTTTGAGCAGATGCATTAAGACTAACTCCAGCTATGAAGAAGAAACCAGCAATCAACATTGTGAGCCTTCTCCCTAGTACTCGAGTTGTATAAGACGCGAAGAAGGTTACCGTTAAACCCGCCAAATACAATGATGAAGTGAATAGCTGCAACCCTTGGTTATCGTATTTGCAGTAGTTACTTTCCGACCCATCTGATTTCGTCGTCTGTCTCAGGACTTTTGGAAAGAACTTCTTCAAGAAGGGTGGCATCGATGCCACACCGCCTTAAAACAATTAAACCAACCAAATCATCCATTATAAGATATGTTTTGTTAGCAATGCTCAAATTTTTATACTACTCTTACAATAGTGAAATTGAAGTACTCCACTTTTCATAATAAAATAGTGCTATGATATTTGAATTAATTAGAATTATATTTTTCGAGGACCGACCAAACACATATTGAGGTTTGAAGCGAATTTTAAGCTCAAGCCTATAGGAAAGAAGTTAGTATTCATTAGGTACCTGAAACACCAACATCATAACCAAACATAAGACCTCCGGTGGCAGCCATTATGCATGAAATGATAATGATAGGAGTTATCTTTGCCTCAAATTCTCTGTCGTTGCCGCCGCTGAAGCCTCCTCCCGTCATGGTTAATTATTTTTGTCTTCAACAATGCTTAGGTGATCCACACTCGCACAGTGAAATCTTGTGATAACAGAATAGATTGATGAAGAAGAGTGACTAGATTGAGAGTGATATTTTCTTAATTGGTTATGGAGATGGTGTAGAGTGGTGGCTTATTTATTTAGCCATTATTTTTGGATTTATCGATAGTAATACAATGCAGTAGGAATGAAATTCAATCATCTTCTAGTAACTAGTTTTGTGCCTTGTGCAGTAATTTAATTTAATTTTTTAAAATATCAAATGTTCAAACATATGAAATAAATGTATGTAACGTATGAAAATTAAATTTTGACAATATATATATATATATATATATATATAAAAAACAATATTTAAGAAATATAGATGACACAATTAGTGTTTAAGTTTATTAAACTTATGAACCCCCGAATTTAATATTTAAGAAATGTTTTAACGTTTTAACATTAACAAAAGTTATATTATTTTTGGTTATACTTAACTTATTTTAGATAAATGTAAAAAACAATAACAATAAAGATGAAAATATTAATGCATAGCTACCAGAAAATCCGGTATTTGACAGGGGCAAAAACCCCTCTCCAAAGCATATAAAACTCTTAGAAAGCAAATATTTATTAGAGGTTTTGAGAGGGGATGTCTTGCAAAGAAAGTCATCACAAATGATATGTGAGGGGTAAAATCTCTATAATAAAATTAGCATGGGATAACTCATGTGGTAACAATTTTACAATACTGTCATCATTAACTATTAATTATTATTCTCATGTAGCTAATTAATCATGTGGTAATGTTCATCAAGAAAATAGACTCACATGACCACTAATTTTCGTAATTTGGCTACCAAAGAGACAGGACATCTTAACAAAGATGCCCATAATCACTATGCCTTCCTTGACCAAATCTACACAAATGCAACAATCAAAATAACAAATATACCTGCAAATTTGGCTACTAACAATTCCAAAAATAACAACCAAGGTAATGATTTAGCTGAATAGAGAAAAGTAAATACGAGTTGAAAGTGGTGTTGCTAATCATTTTTCCTGCTAGGAATTTGGAAATTAATTATAGAACTTTAGGAAATGTTGTCTCGCTCAATATACAAACAGAAATAGAAAACATGGAAGTTCAACCTAAACAACATGTTAAGTTCTAATTAGTGTTGTCTAAAACAGAAAAAAAAAGAAAGCAGAAACAAGTACAATAGCAGTACAAAAAGAATGCATTTTTTTACCAAAACAATTGGAAATCTGCATTTTTTTTTTGTAGATTGTTGTTTATTTTGGATAAAGACATTATGTCTTCCCTTCTCTTTGTAATCTTCTATTACCGATATATTATGATTATTAGAAAGAAAGAAAAAAAAAATCATTGCTTGTTTCTCGTTCTCTACAATATACTTTTTTTTAGGACTCTACAATATACTTGACAATTAACACACACATAAAATATTTACCTTTCAAATAAATATTTTTAAGTGTTGTTTTTAATCTAAGATAGAAAACTAATTACTGATATTAATATATTATGATTATTGTTACAAAAAAAAAAACTTCATTGTTTGTTTCTCGTTCTCTACACTTCACAATTAACACTCACATAAAATATTTATCTTTCAAATAAAAAAATTTCATATTTTTTTTTTAAAGTGTTGTTTTTAATCTAAGCTAGAAAACAAAATGAGACACTGATTTGAGTATGTTAGATTAGGTATCACAATTCTTTGGGCGCCCCTGTCTCTCCATCTGACAATGCCGATTTTGTCCTTTTTATTCATAAACTCTAGTACAAAAACTCTTCCATCGATTTTATGTAAAAAAAAAAATATATTTTACGATGATGATTTTCATCCAAAAAGAACATTCATGTTATTTTTATTGAATAACCCATCAATTTAATCCTTAATTTATCATCTTCTCTCTGGTTCAATCTCCAAGTTAAATAAAATTCATCAATTTAGTCGTTAAAGTAAATAAAAATTCATCAATTTAGTTTTTAACATCTTAATTATAAAGACTAGGGTGACGATTTTTTTTTTATAGTTTATGGACTATTTAATATATTCATATCGTTTAAGGATTAAATTGGAGTCAAAGTGGAAATTTAGAGACTAAAATGATGGTTTATTTTACTTTTATTTATTGTGACAAATTGTTATTTAATCTTGATTTTGTAGTATGCATTTCATGTTACCATGTGTTTAGGGTTTGGTGGGGCGTCTTACTCATCAGAAAATGGTGAATAGCTAAATAGTAGACATTGGAATCAAATTCGAAAGAAACCATGCATGTATGTGTCTCTTAGATTTTTAACCACACCGATAGCTATTAAAATGGGAAAATTAATTATTGACATTTTCTTAATTTTTTATAGATTATTTTTATTGTTTGTAATCTTATTTGAATTGTGTCGATATTTTTTATAAAAAGAAAAGGGAAAGGGAGAATTTTAATTCTGCCACTTGAGGTTGTAGAGACAAACGTTAACGACTAAGCTGAAACCTCTTAGACAAATTGTGTCTATATTAAATATTTACATCAATGGAAATTGATTTCATTTTTTAAGAGTATATCACTTTATGCTAGACTCAATTCTACTACTATTTCATTTTTGTTTAGAATCAATTCTATTAGTAATTGTAATTTTTATCAACCATGGTTTTTTTTTTTATTGATTACAAAGAGGACCAAAGCCTAGGTTTTCAACCATGATTTAGCAAAAAACCAATAACTTTTTTTTTACAAAAATTAATAACTTTTTTTAGCAAACAAAAACTAATAACTTATTCTTACTTTGCACAAAATAAATGCATATTAACTATTTTTTTTTCCTTTAAAAAAGAAACTATTCGTTTTTTTTTATCAATTGATATTATTTATTTTATATTCTAAAATGGGTTATTGATTTTGGAAGAGTCTGATTCATATACCGATCTAGCAACACAATATATACTCCCTCTTGTTTAAAATATAAAAATGTCCATTTGTTTGACTCAGATGAGTAAGACACCATTAGTTCTTGTAAATTTACAAGGACTAAATTTATCATGTGACAAGTGCCTATAACCACTATATGACTAATGTCTTGGATATTTCTCATTTGCAAGTGGCTAGGTGATCGGGCTTTGCTTTGAAGGATGAAAGTTCTTCCAAAAGTGAAGAATTTCCAATAGTAGAGTGAAGCTACACTTGATCATTCCTAAGATTTTAAGTGTTTAAAGTGAACTCATAATTAGTACCTTTATACAATCTTAAATTATTTCTCCTTGCATTTTTCGTTGTAAAGTTATAATAATATTTTCATAATCATGATTTGTTAAATAAATAAGTTTTTATAGTATTCGTAAACGTAACTCAATTGATATTGACATTACATTATATATGTAAGGATTGAGGTTCGAACCTCAGATTCTTCACTTATTCACCTTTAAGGTGGATTTTTAGCCACGAGACTACTTGACAAAAAGAAATCTTTCATAGCAATCAAAGTATAACTATTTATTTGTCAAAAAAAATAATACTATTTAATATATCTTATACCATATAACATAATAGATTGTAGATAATATTACAATAATTTTAATTTATCTTCTAAAACAATTAATTTAGAAAAATAATATTTTGAAAGAGTTTTTTTTTTGTGTGCGCGGAGAATATCTTAAAAGAGTTGAATATCATAAAGTTTAATTTTGATTTTTTTTTTACCAAAGTTTAATTTTGATTGAATAGTTAAAACATCTCTATTAACTTTTATTTTTGTAACCAAAAAATCTCCTTTATATAGAATTTCATAGGGCTGGACAAGATTTACGTAACCGACCCAACAGGCCCGTATGCTTGCGGGTGGGTCAGTTCGGGTTATACGGGTCACTCGGTTTGTTAAAAGCGGATATGGATGGGTTATTCGGATCGGTTTCGGATGGTTGAAATCAAACCATCGAAACCCATATCCGACCGCTGTAATATATTATTATATTTTCCTTCAGCATTTACCACACTAGGGTTGATATAAAAACCCTCTTTTTCCTCATTTCTCAATCTGCTCTCTCTCTCTCTAGAACAACAACACACATCGATGCTCCAATCTCTCAATTCAAATCACCTTTCTCTCTCTAAAACCACAATCTCCCAACTCTCTTAACCCATCTTTTTTCCAGTAACGGACATAGATTTCTTCTCCTCTGTTCCACATACTTAATTCAGATTCAAGCATCTCTCTAATTACATCCTTGTTGACAGCTAAAAGGTCCATTTATGTATAAATAATACATGTTTGTGGCTAGATCTGGTAAAAAAATCCTCTCGCAACTTTCAGCATAAGATCTAATAGATAATGTATGAAATCATTAGATTAAAGCTCCTGTGATTCAAGATCTACATCTTAAAACACCACATTTATGATTCAAGCTCCATTGATTTCTTATTTGTTTACTCAAGAATTGAAGTTTTGATTCAAGCATTAATTTTGTTCTTCTGTTATTTGTGGAACAAGTGAAAAAGCTATTTGTGGAACAAGTGAAAAAGCTGGGATTTTTTTCTTCTTATGTTCTGTTTTTTTGCGTCAATTGACCAGGGTCCAAACCGTTCCAACCCACCCGCTACAACCGACAATCTGCCGAAACCAAAACCGAACAAACCGATGACATGAATGGACGGGATTGGGTTGTGTTTTTGCACTCACGGTTAACCGATTGGTCCTATTTTTCAATCTGCCGCCGACCGAATCCGACCGTTGTCCAGCCCTAGAATTTCATTAACAAAGCTAGGAGGATTATAATATTTTAGACGAGTTTCAACATATATTCTTCATAATTTCAAGTTCTTATTATAAATTGATGATCTAAGACTTTAATATACTAAATAAAAATAAAAATATTCGTATATATTATATATTATTGAATGCTTATGTTAAAGTGAGTCAATTGTTTGATCTATAACTCTACCCGATAAAAAAAAAAATGCTTGATCTATAATACATAAAAATGAAAATAGTAAATCATAGGCTTAATTTCAATTTTAGTTCTCCTATTTTATCACACTCACAAAAATAGTCCCTCGTTTTAAAATCAAACTTTTTGATCCTTCAATTATCATATATATTTTTTTTGTAATTTTGGTCCCAACCCAATTTTTTGTCCAACTAATTGTGATTTTTGGCCAAAAAAGAAGTGATGGTTTATCACCCTAATTTTAAATATCAAGATAAAATATCATTTATGGGATTGAAATTCACCATTTTCAAACTATTTTTGGAGTAGAAAATATGGGTTGGGACCAAAGTGCTACAAACATTATAGCCGAGGAACCAAAATATTTTAATTTTAAAACCATAAAAGTGTCTTTAGCAGATTTAGAGGTTCAATTACGTGCATTAGAGAAATTTTAAACACGTATTTATTGCAACAAGCATTAAGATAAATTTTCAGCATTTTCAACTCCCAAGTTCGATGATGTATTCTATGGCACAAGAAAAGTTTCAAGTAAATATACTAAGTGTGAAGAGACTCCAAATGTCTAATTTATTCCAACTTATTCAACAATTTTCCTTTGTACTTTTCAAAACTAACTAGGTTGAAATTTCTTTTACTTTCATTGCATTTTCATAATTCATATAGAGGACCGTTACTATGAAATAGGAGGCTCGGTTTTATTTTTAAAATAGGTCCCAGTAAAATCAAAACGCAATTCTTTTTGTGTAGCTAAGCTTCATTAAAAAATCAGAATCAGAAGAACTTTTAAACACGAAACAAAACAAAATAAAATTAAGTGAAAGAGAGGTGAAATTTACCTAACGGTGTCGTTTGGAATGTCACTCCTACGTCGTAGGAAAGGGGAAAACGAATGGTTTATGCAGAAAAAAAATAATTGTTGTGATTCTTTCAATGAAATAGTTTTTCAAATTGACTGATTAAGTGATTATTTTAATTGATGGTGGTTTAATAGCATCAAATTTATGTCCAGAAAGTGGAAGTAGAGTCTGGAAAAAACGCATACGTGTACTGAAGAAAAAAAAGTAACATATAATTTTTTCATTTAAGTGGGGGTGGGTATTATAATTATTTTTTAGGCCCATAGTTTTTCGGTACGGTAGCGCTTCTTGCACTCCTCAAGGTTCCGCCCTATTCATATATATGTCAGTTGCATATATGATCATATGCGAGTTAATGAACGATCATAATCAAAATTTTCTATCCATGGCATCCAGGTTTGTAATCAAAACTAGTGTGTTAACCCGTGCAATGCACGAGTGGTAGCCATTACTTTTCAATCTTAATTTTTTTTTTTAATTTATTGATGAAAATTATTTATCCCGTGAATTTTTGAATATGTCAATATTTTTTTGTCGAAAAAAATATGTCATTGTTTTTGCCACAATGATGACAAATATGTGTCACCTGTTTTTTATGTTTATTAGTGATAAATATATGTCCCGTGTTTTTATGTATAAATGAAAAATATTTATGGGTTTCAGATCGTCGATGATTAAGCGCCGCAGCGACTGCCCTATCAGAGTTTTGGTGTGTCTTGATTCTATTGTGCTTACTGGTTTCGTTCAACGTCGTCGTTGTCTTTCTGGAAAGTTCAGAACGTCGTCATTATGGACTTGAGCTCTGGTGTTGACGCAGTTATGAGTTAGTCTCGATTTGATTTTTTCTATGCTTTTTTTTTCATTTTTGTTTATTGGCGTTTGTTTTCGTTTTATTCCGTGGAGATGAAGATGGAGTGGTGACTTTGTTTCAACTTTGTGATTTTTTCTAAAAATCATGAATATGGTTTTCTGGATTGAAGATATGGGTTCTTTAGTTATGGCGTTATTCTGTTGGATGCATATCTCGATTCAACATGACTGATTTTATCCTAATGTTGCTTGAAAGGGCTAAGTGCGTAGATGCTTCGTGTTGACGGTAGTAGTCATTCATCATACCTAAAAGATTTTATCCACAGTGGTTGCTTCTTGCATTGTTGGTGGATAGTGATAGATTTATGTCCTTTGTTTATCCTTTGATTTGGACTGCGACTGAAATTTCAAGACCATTGCGACTTTGTGGATTCGGTTCGTAATTGGTTGCTTTGACTCGAAAGGGCGTTTATGATCTGCCGATACTTCGAAGATAGTTGTTGCAACTTGGGCTGTTTTTTGTGTTGGCAGACGATTCATATGCCTATTTAAATGCTCAGAATATTCATTATGCATTTTTTTGCAATTCGGTTTCGCGCCCTTACATTCGCTGGATTTCCACCCCTACGTGGATTCGCTCGATTGTTCGTGGTAGTGGTTGTTTATGACTGTTCTCTTTTATTGCCATTTTTGTATTGAATTGTTGGGTTTTACTTTTGTGGTTTACTGGGTCAGATCCTTGCCCCCCCACAACCACAGTCTTGTATTTCCTTCTCATGATAAAAACTTGTCCCGTATTTTTTTCTATTTATCAATGACAAACATATAGTTTTATTGAAAAATAATAGTCTCTTATTTTTTTCAAAGATATTTATTATTATTCAAAAATGATTTCCCTCTATGTTTTTTTTTATATTTATCTCGTATTTTTTTTATGTATTAATGATAAATATTTATCCCGTATTTTTCTGTTCGTCAATGAAAACTATATGTATGTGTTTTTGCACCAATGATGGATATTTGTGCTATTCTTTTATTAATTATTTTTCAATAACAAAATTTTGCTTGTGTTTGTTTTTGTAAATATTTTTTCAAACAAATATATATTTGTTCTATAATTTTTTATGTATTTTTTGTAGGATTTTATTTTTTATGTATTAGTGACAAATATTATACCTCTACATATTTTTTTTCTTTATCTATGATAAATATATGTCTCATGTTTTTTTAATATATATTATAGATGTATATTTTTCTTGTATCTTTTTAAATATGTTGTTTTTTTTTTCATCAGAAAAAATATTTATCTTTGTTTTTTTAACGTATCAATGATGACAATGAAAAATGTTTATCCTATTAAATTTTTTATATTAATTAGTGACTAAAAAAAAATTTGAGGGGAATTTGTGACAAATATCTAATTCGCATATATATATATATATATATTAGTGATGGTTATTTGTCTCATATTTTCTTTGTATCAGTTACTGCTATTTTACCGTGATTTTTATGTATCAGTTATTAATATTTGTTTTGTTTTTAAAATATTTTTCAGTGATAAATATTTCTTTCGTGTTTTTTTAAAAAAAAATATTTGTTAGTAATATCTATGTCTTTTCAGTATTTATTCTGTGATTTGTATGTACCAATTAATGTCATTTTCCCGTGATTTTTATGTATGAGTTATTATTATTTGTCTTGTTTTTTTAAATATTTTTCTTGTGATAAGTATTTGTTCTGTATTTTTTTAATATTTATCACAGACGAATTTTTGTCCCATTTCATGCATCAATTACAAAATGTGTCCTGTATTTTCTTATGTACCCGTGATAAATATTTGTCACGTGATTTTTTTTTATATTTATTCGTGATAAATATTTGTCTTGTATTTTATTACTCTTCACTAATAAATATTAGTTCCTTCAACAAAACTAATAACTATTTGTTGTGTATTGCATTTATATCCATGTCAAATTGTTTCTGAGCATATTTTTTTTATAATATTTATCGGCGACATATATTTGTCTCATTTATCAATGAAATTCACTGTTTCTAGATGATTATTCAGTCAAGTAACTTATCTTAGAGTTATTCGTGGATTCAACGTATGTAATCTAACTTATTTTTATTTTAAATAAATTGTGTAAGAAATTGATATTCAACGTTTATCATTATTATTACTTTTTTTTTAATAAAATCATTAAAATTATTTTGTTAAAAGAAGATCATAGTTTAACAATATTTAAATAACAATCTAATTTTACTGTTGACTTTTGAAGATTTAATTTTAA
>Ga0315914_1002557_pt1 | contig 27830 bp, 10 predicted proteins | sample MpolenodulesMG_FD_203920 | JGI IMG/M metagenome (GOLD analysis project Ga0315914, IMG submission 203920) | Medicago polymorpha root nodule microbial communities from Los Angeles, California, United States - elongated nodules | ecosystem: Host-associated > Plants > Roots > Nodule | place: USA...
GATGGTTTGGGCATGTAGAGAGAAGACCCGTAGATGCCGTGGTAAGAAGAGTAGATCAAATGGAGGAGAGTCAAGTTAAAAGAGGTAGAGGAAGACCTAGGAAAACTATTAGAGAAACCATTAGAAAAGATTTAGAGGTCAATGAGTTGGATCCAAATTTGGTTTATGATAGAACACTATGGCGTCATTTGATCCATGTAGCTGACCCCACTTAGTAGGATAAGGCTTGGTTGTTGTTGTAGTGAAACTGTTTTGGTATATATATGTTTAATCTTGTGACTTTTTCGATGACCATAATCTGTTACTGTGGTAAGTTTTAATTTGAGTTGTTTGAATCATGTATTTCATACTTCTTTCAATGTTAGGGACCAACCAGGTTTTCAATTCAATTGTACATCTATAGTGCAATTTCAATTTAAATATGAACTCTCTTTTTTACACTTGTTAGTCAGTTTTATATAAAATAACATTGCATCAAATTGCAAGCCTGATACATTTCCACATTTTGGAATACTATTTCCACATTTGTTTACTTTCATCTCATTCTACATATTCTTGACAGAACATTTCACAATGTACTGTTACAAATATCAGTACTCTTGAAGACAAGCGCAAGACAGTGGTGTTTAAGGATCTGAGAAAAATTTGGGATAAGTACGATCCAAATCTTCCATGGGAGAAGGGGTACTACAATGAATCAAATACATTGCTTTTGGATGACTCTCCCTACAAGGGGTTACTTAATCCTGTAAATAAACTAACTCATTTTCTCATATATGATTTTCAGTTATCTTATATAATGACATGTCCTAACTTATGTTTAATGTTTTGATAAATTGTTGTAGCCATACAACTCAATCTTTCCACACTCATTCACTTATCGGAAAAAGAAGGACAAGTCACTAGGTATGGTACAAAATGACCTATTTATTGTATGGTCAGAAAGTTTGGCTTGATTCTGCTCATAAACTAGGAATACTTGACTTATTTTATATTCCTTCTCTATAGCTATTAGCTATACTGTTTACTTCATTTTATAGAGCTTTATTTTAACATTTCGCCACTTCTGCCAAAAAGCAAAGGGAAACAAACAAATTTTACACTCATCTGTATACTCAAGTTATTTTCTACACCTGTTTAAGATTGGCTTTTTGGTATCACGGTGAGCTACTTTGATTTTACATAAGCGTTAGTGTAGCTTTTGTATAATCACAGTGGCCCACCATGATTCCGGCATACCTATCGTGATACAAAACACACATTCAATTGGTTTGAGCTAAGGGTTAAAGGAAATGAAAGAGTTAAAAGATCGGGGTTCAAACATTTGTATATACAACAACAACAAGAACCAAGCCTTATCCCACTAAGTGGGGTCGGCTACATGGATCAAAGTATGCCATAATGTTCTATCATAAACGGTTCAAACATTTGTCTATCCAAAAATATAAAAAAAATCCTAAGAGTGCTTTAATTGTTGAAGGGATATTTTATAGTGATGACTAGAGAATACTCCTTTTCATGCTCTCCAAAGCTTATGATATGAATTGATTACTAACAAAAAATGATTTGTTTCAGGTGTTGGAGGTGAACTACGACAATATCTAGAAAAGTTGGCAAAAGTTGAAGATATGGTGAAGTTTGTAGAGAAACACCCACATGGTCAAAAGCGTATCAGTGAAACAAGTGAATCTTGGGACTTCTACCTCAAGATTCTTTCTTTGGTTGAACCTAAAGAGTGAAAATCACGTGCCTTTCAACTGGAATATCAATTTATGAACTCTGTCGGCGGCTGAATAATCCAGAAGGTTAGTTTGAAGAAATTGAGACACAGAAAGCTCTTCTCTCTGATTACCTCTAACTCCAATCAATGATTCAGAACTGTGTATAGAAGGATCTTCCTCTCTCTTATAATCTCTTAACTCTAATCAATGGTACTGAACTGTGTATTTTTTGCATGATTGCATTCAAGCGCATCACTATTGTATTTTGATTAGGATTTTCCCCCTTTTGGATTAAATGTACAAGGGGTGAAGTATTTTAAAAATATTTTTGTTAGTTTATTTATAGGTTGAGTTTTACTGAAAATTTCGTAAGTTAACTTCCTAGATTTGTTCTGTGTCATTATATATTTCATATGTAAACCGTTACCTAGCGATGATTGATTTTTTTGGACAATACCTATAGTTCTTGAATCAATTTGATAACAAAGAAAAAAGGTTGGTCAATCCATTTCTTTAGTAATGAAATGGGCAAATTTTTTAGGGAGGCACGGAGTTTCCAATCAATTTGGAAGCCATGGAAAAGCATAAGTCATGCGTTAGCTTCCTCATACTCCCTTTGGTCTTTAATAAGTGGGAACTCCCTGGCACCATAAAATAAAGACTTCTGAAAATTTTAAAATTTCTCTGAATCTCCTTAATCAATAACTAACAATCAGATTCAAAAGCAAAACACACATTTCTCAGACATAAATCCCTTGCGAATTTGATTTGATACTTTCAAAATAAAAAAAGTTGATTTGATGCATTTGATTCAAATTTGAGACCAGAGGAAGTATAATTACTATTATATCCCACCTTTGAATCCCTTCCACTTTTAGTATTAATTTGGTCAAGTAGCCATAAGTGTTTTGATGTTTGAACCCTGACCTTTGCAATATTAATGCATTCTTTGTCAATTATGCTCATGAGGACACAAGTTTTATACTTTGAGAAATGTTAATTAGTGTTCCGATTATCATGACCCTTTATACTTTTATTAAAGAAATGATATAAACTCTTTTCTCTAAAGAAAAAAGTTTTATACTTTAAAAAAACTAAATACACAACTTTATCATTAATATACTTTTAAGAAATTTTAATACTTTTAACAAAAAGTTTCTACTAACGTGTATGCATGCTTAGTGCATAAATTATCACCCCTCTTAATTATTTTAACTATTTTAATCTATTTGTATTTTGGCAATAATCTTAAAAGTGAAGACTCAGATTGGTTATTCACAATTTTATAAGATAAATTTTTTTTTTTTAGGTTCTTTAAACAATATTCTTAAAATATTTGTTAGCAAAATCGATAAATTTATAATGAGTCGGAGAGGAATTCCTCCTCCATGTAAAAATGCGAGAGATTACATTATGTTTTAATTCTATAGGAGTTAAATTAAACCGCCATAAAATTGTGAAAGAAAAAAAAAATTGATTTTTCACTCAAACCTTAAATTACTTACAAATAAACATTGGAACTGTAACATAAAAACAAAACATTGGGACACATATTAGTTCCCCGCTGTGTTCTTTGAACTAAAATTCCGTTTCGGTCAAGATAACTGCCCCAACTTCCAAAGTCCGAAAAACTGAAAAACCATAGGTCAATGCTATATCTTATTTTATTTTATTTTTTAACTTTTCTATTTATATTCCTTTCCTTTGTGTTCAAGTCATAAACTAGAAAACTCAAACACTTTTTTTTTTTTTTTGTTCGAGAGAAACTCAAACACTTCTTCAGGTATGTTACATTCAAATGTCTTCAATTCTGTGTTTTTTGTCTTTTTTTATTAGTACACATGTTGCTCTTGTTCTTATCACACACTTGTTAGAATTAACAAATTAATTATTATACTTGTTTTTGTTATGTAATATGATTATTTGTTACATTTATTTAAACACTATGTATGATATATGATTATTTTGTTCATGTTTACAGAATTGATTTTGACATAGATAGATAAGAGGAAGAAAATGGTTTTTGGCGAAGCAAAGGTAGAAGAAAATACTATTGCTGAAGAATTAACAAAATTATCAGTTAAGGATGAAAAAAAAGAAGAGGATGAAAAAATCTTGTGTATTTCTTCAGTTCAAATATCAATTGGATGTTTGAGAAAAAAGAAGCTTATTGTTCTTGATTTAAATGGACTTCTTGCTGACATTGTTTCTCCACCTCCAAAGCAAGTCAAACCAGATGCAACCATAGCTAGGAAAGCAGGTGAGAAACAGCTGTTTCATCATTATCATTACCTTTTTCATCATTATCATATGTTTAACTTCAAAGGTTGTGATGATTAAATGACGCACACGAACACGACAGTGACGCACCAATCATATGTTTAACTTTAAGAGTTTTATGATCAAAATTGTTTTGATTAAAGCACGGACACGATAGTGACAAATCGTCACCAATAATAATTTGAGGAAAGGAGTGAATTGAATATAAGCGCATGTCCTTGTTCATGTCGGACAAAAAACACACATTCAATTTAATGATCTAATGAATACAACTATTGACTGTATACAAATATTTTACACTTTTTTAAGTCGGCAAAATTCTTTACGCATTGATGGTATAAATGAATTAAATCTATGAATTAATCCATTTCTTAATGATTTGTTTGAATTTTTTTTTTCAGTATTCAAGAGGCCATTTTATCATGAATTTCTGAACTTCTGCTTTGAGAGATTTGATGTGGCTGTGTGGTCTTCAAGAATGAAGTAATACTCTTAAACTTAATCATTGTGTTCAATGAAATATCAGTCAATAATATATTTTCAATTTGCATTTAATTAATTAGTTGATGCTTATATATTGACTCATTTTTCATATTTTGCAGGAAAAATGTTGACAGAGTCGTTCATTATTTGATGGGAGACATGAAGCATAGGCTGATTTTCTGTTGGGTAAGTATTGAGTTCTTCATCTCTTTTATTTCAAATAATTTGTCCTCTAGAGAATCTGTTTGGTTGATTTCACATAAATCCTATACTACATGTTCAATTGAAGCTTGTAAGATTTTGAACAACCACGTCGAGTTATGTCTGACTTTACAATGTGAGAAAATTTGGCCGATGAAATTGAAATTTTGGGTGCACTGCTGCTTCTGCTGTTGCAGAGACCTTAAAGTTTGTTACATTGTGGCCACAATTGCGGTTGAGGACCGCAATTTAAAACCATGAGTGGTAATATAGCAACTTTTCTTAGAGTCAGATTTAATATGAAATTGTATCAACTTGGCCTGATACATTTGTACAGTTTGGTATACTCTCTTATCAATCCGGATCGACTACAACTTCAATGTTGCAGTCACTACAGCCGGTAAATGTCGATTGTTAGACAGAGATTAGACAGTTTGTGTTTTTATTGTGATATCTGATTCACAATACAACTTAAAATCATAACAATGATCTAGATTAATCTCATTCTACATATTCTTTGACAGGACCTGTCACATTGTACTGAAACAACTTTCAAGACTCTTGAGAACAAGCACAAGCCATTAGTTTTTAAGGATTTATGGAAAATTTGGGACAAGTATGATCCTAATCTTCCTTGGGAGAAGGGATATTACAATGAGTCAAACACATTGCTGCTGGATGATTCTCCCTACAAGGCACTGCTTAATCCTGTAAATCAACTAACCCTTCCTTTGTATTTTTCTTCATTTATCATATAGTGACTTGTCCTAACTTATGCCTAATGCTTTGATAAATTATTGTAGCCATTGAACTCGATCTTTCCGCACACATTCAGTTATGACAATCAGAATGACAATTCACTAGGTATGGTACAAAATCGACCCTTCGCTATTTGTAAATTCATAAGGTTTTGCTTGGTTTTTTCCCTTTTATTTCTCTCTCGTCTATTTCTTTCCGTGTTGAAGGGTGTACTTATTTTTTGTGCTTTCCAAACCTTGTGCTATGCATTATTTTCTCGATAGAAAAATGTTACTTGTAAGATAGCGGTTACACTAGTTTCTAGAGATCGAACCTTGAACATCCTTGAAAATTTCGATATGCTTTAATAATAACAAAAAAAAAAATGATTTTTTGTCAGCTGCGGGAGGCGATCTGCGACGATATTTGGAAGGATTGGCAAATGCTGAAAATATGTTGAAGTATGTAGAACAGCATCCATTTGGTCAAGAACGTATCACTGAAAAAAGTGAATCTTGGGATTTCTACCTCAATGTTATCAATAGTCTTTATGCTTGTCAACCTAAAAAGTGAAAATATGGTTTCTTTCAATTGGAATATGATCAATTAAGTTAGTCTGCTAGGCAAAACTGGTTTAGAACTGTTTCATTTTTGCATGGTTGCATATTAGAGTCCCCTTTTGAGTATGGTTTCTCTCTTTTGGGAAAAATGTACAAGCGCTGAAGAATTTTGGAAAAACAAATTGTGTGGCTAAATGCACTTAATTACTTAGTTTCATTTTGGTTTCATAACTAATATTTCTTACATTTTACTCTTTCAACTATGTGTCATTGTGTTAGTTTTCAAACCCAAGTATATAAGATGGATCAATAATATAGACGATCCATCAAAAACCTCGTTAACTTCTTTTATTTTAATTGTTCGATTTTTTTTCTTTTTTCAAAAAAGAAACAATCATATCTTACATTTCCATTAAATCTAATAGTGAATCACCAATATTAAATTTATTTTACCTTTCGTCATTTTCTTTTATCATCTTATTTTTCGACATGATTTTCATTAACTTCATCTTCTTCATCAAACAAACCCAAAACAAAAGAAAAACCATCAAAATTAGGACAAATAGATGCAACAGAAAATATAAAATTGAATCTGAGAGAAAGTATGAGAAGAGAGAAATTGAATGGATTTGATGTATTGTTTGGTATGAAAGAGAGATGAGAGAAGTTAAGGAGAAAGAAGTGTTGATTGTTTATAAAAGTATTGAAATACCCTTGATTTTCTTTAGATTTCAAAAATATTGTTTAAAAAAAACTAATTCATCATTGTGCCTCATCATTGTGCCCCACCTCCACTGTTGAGGCATCTACACCAATTCAATCCCTAATTAATCATTAATTTCTCTACTTCAGTCCTCAGTTATATACTATTTTATTTAATTAAAAATTCAAATCAGACCCACCTCTCCTTCTTCAACTCACTCGTTGATACATGGGAATGCAATTTTGTAGATCTATTTATGAGACCCACCTCTCAAGTCTCAAACACCAAAATAATTTATAGACTAATGTGAGGGCCAGATGAAATTGAAATTTTAGTAATTGATTATTGGGTTAATAAATCAATGACCTTTGCAATTTGGACAATGTCTGAAAATAACCATATAAAATAAAAAACACATGTCAGGATTTTCCATAGCTATTTTGACACATTTTAACTTGTCTAGAAGGGCTATTTTTCACACCTTGCCCAAATATTTTTTTAACATGATGAGGGTAAAATATCAAAAATTCAAAATCACAAAGGTAAAATTATGTTTAAAATATCAAAAATTCCAAAATTACATAGGTAAAATCTATGTTTTTTATTATACAGGGGCTATTCATGTAAGTGTTTCATTATTAGATTTGGTGAATCTACTAGATCTAATGTTTTTTTTTTTTTGGAAAAAAGATCAAATGATTAAAATTAAAAAAATTAATGGGTCTTCGACGAACCACTTACAATGTTGATCCACCTCACATATTTGGAATTAAAAAACTAATGAAGATGACGTAGTTAGCTTACGGAAGCATAATTGAGGGACTAAATCGTAAATAATACTAGCTCTGAGACAAATGAAACTAGGAAATTAGTCAAATGACTAAATATGTAATTTAGTTTTTTTTCTTTTTTTCTTTTCTGGTTTTAGGTTGGTGTTTGTAGATGACACATTGATTGTTGGAGAAAATAGTTGGCTAAATATTAAATTTGTGTGTGATTCTTAAGGAACTAATTGGTTTGGTTGATTTCAATTGTAAAATTAATATTATTTATCTATACTTTCTCTTTTTTAATGACACCAACAACAATCTTTATTATAGAAAAAGTTGTTGTTTAAGGATATAATTGTATAATTGGAATAATGAAAATGTAAATATAGATAAACTCGTCTAGTTTGTTACACTTTTTAAACGATAAAGAAAAAAAAACTGGATATTTGTGTTTGTTAGACTTTTATTTTAATATTTAAATTTATTCTAGTCTTTTTGTTACATGTGTTTGTATTGAAAATTGATGGTATTTTTGAAAAGGAAAAGTCTAGCCCAAAAGTGCTGAAAGGGGTAATTTTCTTTATATATAGTATAGATAAAGATTGGAGGGAGGGAGTAATTATTTTTGTGTTTAAAAAAAAGGGAATTTGGAATTATCCCGTTAGTTATAGTTTTTTTTAAGAAAAAATTCATTTTAAAAAAATCAATTTTAAGAGTGTTGCATCCGTTTGTTACAGTTTAAAAAAAAATCATAATCTAAAAAAAATAATCATCTAAAAACAACTTTAAAGAGCACCTTTTAAGAAAATATATTTTTTTAGAGGAGAAAAAAATATGGTTTAAAAGATTGAACTAATTTTGTAATAAAAAAATCGCTTTTATATAGTTGTTGAAATTCCGATACATAGGTATAACAGATGTTGAACACGATGTTATAACAAATTTGATATCACATAAGATGTCAGAACATCAGGACGTTAGCAACAACAAATGACTAATTTTGATCAAAGGACAAGAATTAAAAGACAAAAGTAATTTGCTGACCCAATTCGGTGCAACTTCACCTACATCTGGGGGCTACCAAGCCAGGAATGAAATTCACTATAATAGTATCAATTTGAAACTATCACCATCCTACTAACTTTTCACTTAATCACTACCTGTGCAATTCCTACCTAAGACTCTCACTAGTCCTAGATATGAGAGATTCCCCTCCCACTTCCTCTTAGTCACAGATTCAGTGACCGTCCTTAAAGTGCTAACAAAATATGAAGACACTCTCCTAGACAATGAATCAACTTGTGCTTAAAAGCTTTGAGAGATTCAGAGTTTTACAACTCAATAACTCTAATATCAAAGTGACATAAGAGTGACCCACAAATAACAATGACATACTAAAACCCTAAAAGACTTCTTTTTCAATTGCGACTTTAGTAAACAATTAGGTATTCTGTCTTTGTTTATATAGCCTGCTTCCTGAATGGGCTTGATGCGCAGAACCGGCTAAAATTCAGCTGAAATCTCGATATTTCAGCACAAATATTTTGAAGCAGATCATATATTATCTTAAATGTAGCAACAACATTCTTAAGGATTAAGTTAAGCCTAAACCGCCTTTCTCTGCTTCTAGAAACACACTTTCTTGTTCAACTCTTCACGTGAAACAAATGTTTAGATATTATATGAAAATCTTCACATTTAAGATAAATTTCCAAGAATGCGGATCAAGGCACGCTATGATGTCGTACCAACATGTTAAGACATTATGTCTGACATCATGCTATAACTAAAGTTTTAACAAAATGCAGCCAATACATGTCTAAAACCTAACAGTTGTATCCAAACAAAATAAATTATTTGTTTAAAAAAATATATTTTCATTACGATAAACAAACACAAAATAGATTATGTTTTTTCATAAAATCTACAAAATATATAAGGCCCGTTTGTTACGGATTAAAATAAAAGTGATTTTGCTATCAAATAATTTAAAGATTATTTTATAGAGATTTTTTTAAAAATCAGAATCTATTTTGCATTTGTTTACCTTAATAAATTTTTTTTTTTTTGAAGATGTTTGTTTGAATACAACTATATAAAAGCAATTTTTTGTTACATAGTTAGTTCAATATTTTGATTCATATTTTCTTTCTCCTCTAAAAATAATCTATTTCTTGAGAAACTGCTCTTGACAGCTTCTCTTTTGTAGCTGTTTTTAGATTATGATTTTTTTAAAAGTTGTAACAAACAGATGCAAAACTCTTAAAAATGATTATTTGTTTTTATAAAAAGTGATTTTTTTTTTCTTAAAAATGCTATAACAAACGGGCTCTTGGTTCAATCTTTTGATCCATATTTCCTCTCTCCTCTAAAAATATCTACTTTTTAAAAAGCTGCTCCTAAAAGCTTCTTATTTGAAGCTGTTTTTAGATTATTTTTAGATTTTGATTTTTTTAAAAAGTTGTAACAAACGGATGCAATACTTTTAAAAGTGATTATTTTTTTAAAAAAATAAATTTTTTCTTAAAAAAACTATAACAAATGGGCTCTAAACCTTTTCAATCAATTTGCACCACAGGCAAAAATCTTAAATTACTTAGAGACAGACATTCAAACTTTTAGTTTCCCTATTTTGTCCTTTGAACTAAATTTCTGTTTTGGTCAAAAAAACTGCTCCCCAACTACCAAAGTTCGAAAACCTGAAATTCGAAACGTCAACGCTATATCTTTTTTTTATTTTATTTTTTAACTTATCTATTGATATTCCTTTCCTTTGTGTTCAAGTCATAAACTAGAAAACTCAAAACACTTTTTCTTTGTTCGAGAGAAACTCAAACACTTCTTCATGTATGTTACATTCAAATCCTTCAATTCTATTTTCTTTGTCTTTTTGTTCTTGGTCTTGTTCTTATCATACACTTGTTAGAATAATTGTATTAATTATTATACCTGTTTTGTTATATAGATTATATATTTTTTTGTTTTGTAATATGATTATGTTACTTTAATTTGAATATTATGTATGATGTGATTATTATGATGTTCATGTTTACAGAATTGATTTTGACATAGATAGATAAAAGGAAGATGGTTTTTGGTGAAGCAAAGGTAGAAGAAGATACTATTGCTCAAGAAATTATAACAAAATTATCAGTTAGTGATGAAAAAGAAGAGGAAAATAATTTGTGTATTTCATCAATTGAAATATTATCAATTGGATTTTTGAAGAAGAAGAAGAAGCTTATTGTTCTTGATTTAAATGGACTTCTTGCTGATATTGTTTTTCCACCTCCTAGGCATGTTGAACCAGATGCATTCATAGCCAGGAAAGCATGTGAGAAAAAGCTGCTTTATTATTATTACTTTTTCAATGAATTAAGAATTTAATTTTGATAGGTGTAACTGTCACCAAATCACATAAATCATATGTTTGAATTTGAAAGTAGTTTTTTTTTTTTTGACAAAAAATTGAAAGTAGTTATGAATTATGATTAAAGTAAAATAATTTTAACTATGAAACACATACATTAGACATGACATTGTATCACATGTGTCACATGTTGTGTCGGAAACCAGACATACCTTTAATTTGGAGTGTCGATGTTACAGAGGTTTTTAATGATCTGACGAGTACAATTGATTGACGGCATAAAATTTCCTTACACTTTGACTGTGTATATGAATTGAATTGATGAATTAAACCATGTTTTTAATGATTGGATTGTATGTTTTTTCTTTTTCAGTATTCGAGAGGCCTTTTTATCATGAATTTCTGAACTTCTGCTTTGAGAGATTTGAAGTGGCTGTGTGGTCTTCACGATTGAAGTATTACTCTTAAACAATTAATTACTAGCTGCTGATTATTGACTAAACAGCTTTTTCTTTCACTTTGTATACAATTAATTATAATTATTAGTAGTTGCTACTTGTTGATTCATGTGTTTTATAACTTTATAGGAGAAATGTTGACAGTGTCATTGATTATTTGATGGGAGACATGAAACAAAGGTTGATTTTCTGTTGGGTAAGTACTACTGAGCACTTCATCAATTTTATTTTATTTCTAAATTGTCTTTAATTTTCAAATGGATTGTTTTCTAAACTAGGGAATTTGTTGTGGTAGATTTGGCATAAATTTTCAGAGTTGTTTAGTTATGCAATCTTTTCATTGTATTTTATACTGTTTTCAGTATTAGGGATTATCAAGCTTTCAGATTTGCATTTTTAGTTCCATTTTTAGAGGTATCGGTTTTAATTTACTGTCACGGTTACATTGCTAACCTTTATATTGTAGCAAAATGTGGAAAACTGTGGCCGATACAGTCAAGATAACTACTGCAATGCCGTTGCAAAGATATCAAAATCTGTTATACTACGTCTGCATCATGGCTGTGGACTGTGATCTAAAATCATAAGTGGTATATAGCTACTTTGATCGGAAACTAGTTTAATACGAAAACACATCAACTTCGTCTGTTAACATACATTATGGAGTACTAATATTATCAATCTAGATTGACTGCAATCACTACAGTCGCTAGATATGGATTGTTAGATGTAGTATGGACGGTCTGTGCTTTGAATTTTGAAATATGATTTATAATACAACTTAAAATTATGACCATCCGATCATTGATATATGGCCGAGACTACAACAGTTGGAAGTGCCTACTGCGAACCATGACAGGGCATGTTAATTTCTTTTATTGATTTATCATTGTTTTTAGCATAATTGGTCTCTAGAGTAAAACATTGGTCTAGATTAATCTCATTTTACATATTCTTTGACAGGATATGTCACATTGTACTGAAACAGCTTTCAAAACTCTCGAGAACAATCGCAAGCCACTAGTTTTTAAGGATCTAAGGAAAATTTGGGACAAGTATGATCCGAATCTTCCTTGGGAGAGGGGATATTACAACGAGTCGAACACATTGTTGCTGGATGATTCTCCCTACAAGGCGCTGCTTAATCCTGTAAATAAACTAACTCTTTCTTTACATTTTTTTCATTTATCAAGCTTATTCCGGTCATCATATATTGTGACATAGCGTAACTTATGGTTATTGTGTTGATGAATTATTGCAGCCATACAATTCAATCTTTCCGCATACATTCAGTTATGAGAATCAGAATGATAATTCATTAGGTATGGTACAAAATGATCTACATATATTTGTAAAATCACAAGGTTTTGCTTGATTATTGTCCCTTCTCAATTGCTCTTTTACCTATTAAACAGTGTTCTATATGTAGGCTTTCTTTTAAGATTTGGCTATAATCTCACATCTTTTAGTAATAAGTGAAGGTAAACAAATAGTAACATAAATATGGTAAACGCTTATGTGTTTATTTGATCTTATCAACTGACATAACCACTTGTGAGACATCTGTGATAAGAGCTTATGACATGTGTTTTAAGCTTTTGTTTTCATAAACTCTCTAGGATAACTTAAGAAAACAACGAATAGTTTCTATGTTTGAATTTTTTTTATCTTTTGTTATAGAGATAGCTTATACATAAACACTTATATAATAAACGCTTGTATGCTAAAAGCACTTAATTAAGCCATTTACCGAAACAGTGTATGAGAAATATACCATTTATTTCATATACATTCTATCTAAAAGCACTCACAAAAATGCTTTAATTGATAATTCCTTTTCCTTTTGAAGGGTGTATTGTTATTCATGCTCTCCAAAACTTATGCTATGCATTATAAATTTATAATAACAAAAATGTTTTTCGTCAGCTGCTGATGGCTATTTACGACAATATCTGGATGGACTGGCAACTGCTGAAAATATGGTGAAGTATGTAGAACAACATCCATTTGGTCAAGAACGTATCACTGAAACCAGTGAATCTTGGGACTTCTACCTCAATGTTATCAATAGTCTTTTTGTTTGTCAACCTGAAAAGTGAAAATATGGTTTCTTTCAACTGTAATATGATCAATTTAGTTAGTCAACTGTGCTAAACTGCTAGAATTCTTCGTTTTCGGATTTTCTGTACAAGGGCTGAAGAGTTTTGAAAAGAAATCTTGTTTGTTGAAATTTTGCAGAAAGTTTGAAAAATGAATTTGAAAGATTTGTTGTGTGATGTTAATCTTACATATTTATATATAATCTTACATTAAACTGCTATCTATATGTGGTGTTAACGCAACGTAAGATTGGCAATATAAGTTTCTTTAGTGGAGAAATGAAATCTTTATTGATGTATCAATTTTGACATCATCAATTTTGAAACTTTTTTATTGATGTAATCAATTTTCAATCTTAGTAAAAAATCATGTGAAATGCTAATGGGAAAGGTTTAACATTATGGGACCGGATCCTCTCCGGTGAAAGGTTTAACAGAAACATCTCCAAACAAAGTGACAAATTTTGATGAAGATGTTTGGTATCCAAGGCACAACACTAGGTAGAATCTCCAATAGAAACGTGAAGTAAAACTAAAGTGCGGATACTAATCGAAAAGGAATCAAAATTTACAAAGAAGGACAAAAATCTTATGTAGGGAATGAGTTGGACTCCATGAACATTGTTTTTGCTCCAAACAACATGCAATACTCATCTGAGTTAAAGAACCATACAAAGGCGAGCAATTAAGAATTGACAAGAGAGTATACATTAACCAAGAATCAACAAGAGTATGATTTGTCTTACAAGGGTTGGGTCTTTATGCATGAAGTAACCTCCATGAAGAAGATAAACAATGTGTTTGGTAATTTAGGGGTTAACAATGTTGAATTTGATCTCAGTAGAGTCTTTAATGAAAAATGTTTATAATGAACAAATATTTTTTGTGAGAACTTCCCAAATAATTTCTCTCCTAAGGTTTATAATTGACACTTGTATTCTGGATGTTTGAAATGTCCCACTAACTTTTCAACTTTTCAACTTAATCATTGACGGCCCACTAAATTTTAAATTGGCGCAGTAAAGTGAAAACTAAAAGGCAATTTTTGAACGTTATGATAAAGATGACGCCAGTCTCCAAAGAATAGTTACAGTTTTCAAAAATGTCAATCTTCTCCTTTATTTTTCAGTCGAAAATGACATTTTTGGAGACAATTTATTAGCATGTATCTTGTTTTTATATATATTTCAACAGGTCTTTAAGGATTTAAAGATGTAGGAATTTTCTAAGTCCAAAGTTGAAGCTGGTTGGTTCGACTAAAGCTTTGATTTTCGACAAGAGTTATAGCCTTCGACAGGGATAGTTGGTCGACAAGTTATATATATTTTAAGCAAGTTCAAATCCTTCTTGAAGAGGCAAGATTTAAGGTTTGAACACACAACAAGCATGATGAAGCTGTCGAAGTAGAATAGTCTCCAAAGAGTAGTTACAGTTTTCAAAAATGTCAATCTTCTCCTTTATTTTTCAGTCGAAAATGACATTTTTGGAGGCAATTTATTAGCATGTATCTTGTTTTTATATATATATATTTCAACAGGTCTTTAAGGATTTAAAGATGTAGGAATTTTCTAAGTCCAAAGTTGAAGCTGGTTGGTTCGACTAAAGCTTTGATTTTCGACAGGAGTTATAGCCTTTGACAGGGATAGTTGGTCGACAAGTTATATATATTTTAAGCAAGTTCAAATCCTTCTATTGAAGAGGCAAGATTGAAGGTTTGAACACATAGCAAGCATGATGAAGCAGTAGAATAGTTTCTAGCCGTTGGTCGGATTAGTTATTTTCTCTTATTCATAGGAAAAACGGGTCACAAATCATTTAGCAAAAGTTCTATACACTCAAAGTACCAGCACATAGAGAAACGAATCTGAATGCATGTATTGCTGATCTTGTGAACCATCTTCATTTTATGCAATTCAATTTACTTTTCTTTAAGTCTTTTTGCCTTTAAAACTTTAAGTCTTTACTTATTTTAATCTGTCTGTTTATGTCGAAAGAGAATTATCTTCATCCTAAAACAATTTTATTCATCTTCTTCATAAGTAAATTCATGAATATGATGACCATTCAAGCATTTTCTGAAAAAAGATTGCACAACATGTGCTAGGAGTTCTAGTTTGATCCTGCAAGCAACGTTTAAAAACTAGTCATATTGTTTACCAAAAACACCGGTAAACACAAATATAATCAAAATACAATTACAATACTATAATAAGTGTTATTCTTTCAAATGTACCCTTAATTTTTTTTTCTTCAACTTTTGATATAACCGGTCATATTAGAAATAATATTTTTTTTAGATTAATTTAATAACTGATGTATCTGGACTTTATTATGAACCAGATACATCAATTATTCAATAAACTTTAAACACTAATATTAGCTTGTAATAATGACGGAAGAAAATACTATCTTTCTGGTGTTTAATTTTCAGTCAAATTTGAAAATATGGATATTTATCCTAAAAAAGAAAAAGAAAATATGGATATTGTTTTTATCAATTAAATGCAGTCAACTAACGTTTTTCAAAAGGGTGTGTATTATTTTTTTTGCTTAAATTAAATGACTTATTTTGTTTTTTTACTAGAAAAACCTTAAATTACTCACCAACAATATGACATTAGAATTTTCGTTTCCCTATTTTGTCCTTTGAAGTTTGAACTACTTCCTTGTAAGTAGGAGTGTTTTCTGTTTCGGTCAAAAAATACCGAAAAACTGAAAGCCCAACCGGTCAACGCTATATTTTGTTTAATTTTATTTGTAACTTTTCTATTTATATTTATATTCATTTCCTTTGTGTTCAAGTAGAAGTATTAAAAAAAAGTATTAAAAGAAAAAAAAAGTTATGAAGTAGAAAACACAAACACTTTTTTTTTTTTGAGGAAAAAACACAAACACTTCTTCAGGTATGTTACATTCAAATTTCTTCAATTATGTTTTCTTTGTCTTTTTTTATTAGTACTCATGTTTTTGCTCTTGTTCTTATCACACACTTTTTAGAATTTTTGTTATATAGTTTATATATTTTTTTTGTTCTTATCACACACTTGTTATATTATGATTTATATATGATGTGATTATTATAATGTTCATGTTTACAGAATTGATTTTGATATAGATAAGAGGAAGAAAATGGTTTTTGGTGTAGCTAAGGTAGAAAAAGATACTATTGCTGATAAAAAAGAAGAAGAGGAAAACAATTTGTGTATTTCTTCAATTGGAAGTTTGAAGAAGAAGAAGCTTATTGTTCTTGATTTAAATGGACTTCTTTGTGATATTGTTTTTCCACCTCCAAACCGTGTTAAACCAGATGCAACCATAGCTGGGAAAGCATGTGAGAAAAAACTGTTTTATTATTATTTTATTTTTTGACAACCATTATTATTATTATTATTTTTATTATTATTACTTTTTCGTATGTTTGTTACGGCTTAAACTAAAAGTGATTTTGACATAAAATAATAATTTAAAGATTAAGGGTGCGTTTGTTTGGGATTTTTTTCATAAAAAATCTATTTTTTCAACTAAAAAATCATTTTTATTTTTATTTTTGTAGTGTTTGTTTCAGATTTTAAAAAAATTCATTTTGTTAAAAAAATTATTTTTAGCCTCAAAATGAAAAGCTATTCCTAGTAGCTTTTCTAAAATCTATTTTTTTTTCTTTCTAAATACAAGAAATTCAAGTATAAGAGCTTCAAATCCTAAAAAAATGATTTTTATGATAGTAAGCAAAAAAAAATAGCTTTAGATTTTTTAAAAAAATCTCTAAAAACGAATTTGTAGATTCTTTTAACCCAAAATCTATTTTTTTAAAGCTGAAACAAACGCACCCTATATTTTAGAGATTTTATGAAAAATCAGAATCTACTTTGTGTTTGCTTATTGTAATAAAAATTACTTTTTTTAAACAAATAATCTAGTTTGTTTGAATACAACTGTATAAAAAGGATTTTTTGTTATAAAATTAGTTCAATCTTTTAAACAATATTTTTTCGATTCTCTAAAAAAACTCTATTTTTTGAGAAGATGTAACAAACCGATGCAAAACTTTTACAAGTGCCTATTTTTTTAAAATAAGTGATTTTTTTCCTTTAAAAAGCTATAACAAACATGCTCTGTATTTGAAAGTACTTATGATTAAAGTAAAATAATTTTAACTATGATTAATCTATTTTTCTAATGATTTGTGCTTTTTTTTTTCATCAGTATTCGAGAGGCCTTGTTATCATGAATTTCTGAACTTCTGCTTTGAGAGATTTGACGTGGCTGTGTGGTCTTCAAGATTGAAGTAATCTTAAGCAATTAATTATTAGTTTCTGCTTAATGACTTAACAACATTTTATTTTCACTTATAATTGCTACTTATTGACTCATGTGTTTTATAACTTTATAGGAAAAATGTTGACAGTGTCATTGATTATTTAATGGGAGACATGAAACAAAGGTTGATTTTCTGTTGGGTAAGTATTACTGAGCAGTTCATAAATTTTATTTTATTTCTAAAATGTCTTTAATTTTCAAATAGATTGTTCTATAAACTAGAGAATTTGTTTTGGTAGATTTGGCATAAATTATACCGTTGTTTTTAATTATGTAATCTTTTCATTGTATTTTATACCGTTTTCAGTATTAGGGATTATCAAGCATTCAGATTTGCATTTTTAGTCTTCTACATTATGGAATACTATATTATCAAACCAGATCGACTGCAGTCACTAAAGTCGCTAAATGCAGATTGTTAGACGAATACGGATGGTTTGTGCTTTGAATTTTGAAATCTGATTTATAATACAACATAAAATTATAACAATCCGATCTTCGATATATGGCCAAGACTACAGCAGTATGAAACGCTGACTGCAAATCATGACAGGGTAAAACATTTGTCTAGATTAATCTCATTCTACATATTCTTTGACAGGACATGTCACATTGTACTGAAACAGCTTTCAAAACTCTTGAGAACAAGCGCAAGCCATTAGTTTTTAAAGATTTAAGGAAAATTTGGTATGATCCAAATCTTCCTTGGGAGAAGGGATATTACAATGAGTCGAACACATTGCTACTGGATGATTCTCCCTACAAGGCACTGCTTAATCCTGTAAATCAAATAACCCTTTATATTTTTCATCATTTATCATATAGTGACATGTCCTAACTTATGCTTAATGCTTTGATAAATTTTTGTAGCCATGCAACTCAATCTTTCCTCATACATTCAGTTATGAGAATCAGAATGACAATTCACTAGGTATGGTACAAAATGATCTACATATATTTGTAAACTCGGAAGGTTTTGCTTGATTATTGTCCCTTCTCAATTGCTCTCTTATCTATTAAACAGTATTTTATATGTAGCTTTCTTTTAAGATTTGGCTATAATCTCAAATATTTTAGCAATAAATGAAGGTAAAAGAATAGTAACATCAACAATGTAAATGCTTATACTTGTTTATTTGAGCCTATCAATTGAAAAATCACATATGAGACCTTTGTGATAACTTATTAAAAATGCTTATGAAAACAACTAATAGTTTCTATGTTTCGAGATTGTTATAGAGATAGCTTATACATAAACACTTATATAATAACGCGTATATGCTAAAAACACGTAATTACGGCGTTTATTATACTCAGGTTATTTCATATACCTTCCATCTAAAAGCACTCACGAAAATACTTTACTTGATAATTTCTTTTCTTTTTGAAGGGTGTATTCTTATTCATGCTTTCCAAAACTTATGCTATGCATTATTATTTGCATAAACAAATATTTTTATTAAATTAGTCGTTACATAGTTTATAGAGATCAAATTAACCCTGAACCTCCTGTACAGAACTTATGCTATGTATTATAATAACAAAAAATGTTTTTTGTTAGCTGCTGATGGCGATTTACGACAATATCTGGATGGACTGGCAACTGCTGAAAATATGCAGAAGTATGTAGAACAACATCCATTTGGTCAAGAACGTATCACCCAAACCAGTGAATCTTGGGACTTCTACTTCAATGTTTTCTTAAGTCTTTGTTTTAAAAGGAGAAGGTTACAGTGAGAACTTTGTGAGGAATTTAGGAGAAGAGAATATTTGAGAGAATAACTATTTCTATTTCTTGAGATGATACTTTGATTTTAGTTTTCTTGTTTGGTTTACAAATGACAAGCTCTCCCATTTTTGTAGGATCCAAGGGAGAGTTCTAGACACATCATAAGATAGCTTTCTGCACACTTCTCTCAACTACATGCATTTAATACTACTAGTATTTCCACACGTGCAACGCACGGACGAACAAAGATTTTTTGTGGCGTTAACAAATTATTACTTTGAACATACCACCAAAATAAAAACATATAATGCACTTGTTAGACAAATCAGATTATGTTTGTTAGGTAATAAAGTATTTGACTTAAGTTATTGGACCTTTATATCAGTAAGTTAGAGTCCATTAGGTTTTGTTATACATTCTCTCATAACCTTTTGCAATGTTAAGATATTGGTATTCTATGAAACCCTAGCCGTCTTTGTTGTTCCTTTTCTCTTTCTCTATTTTGTATCTATATTGTTAACATGGCATCAAGAACATGGTTCGATCCACCTTGCACAACTCGTTGCTTCCGTGTCGAATTCCCAAAAGTTTGGGAATGTTGTGTAATTGATTTTGTTTAATCATTGGTGTTGGTGTTTTTGATTGTATTTGTTGGTTGTTTCGAAGACTTCAATTGACGAAGATCATATGTTGGTTTATTCGTAGCAGTTTGTTATTCCTTGGGTTCCATCTTCACGTTACTTTGTTTGTTTTGCTAATTTTATGGGATTATTGCTTGTTTCTCATTGGTTGAAGGATATTGAAGTTTGTGATTGTTAGTTTCTTCCCTACGTTTGTTTAGAAACAATTGAAGAATAAAAAAAAAAATGGTTCGGTGACATATGTACTCAAAAGAAAAAGAAAAGAAATGTTGGTTGTGTATGGTTCCTGTTTACGGTTTCAAAAGACTCCTTTTGTATAACTCAATATTTTGCAACTGGACTTTGAATTTTGAGTTCGATTCTAAGTATGTTATATACTCTGGAATTTGGTGGTTCTTATTGTTTGAGTTTTATGTTTGGGTCGGTCTTCTTTTATTTTTGGTTTATTTATTTGAGTTTATTCCTCTGTTTGTGGGTTTGTTTGTTCTTTTAATCTTCATGTGTTTCTTTGTGTTTGTGTTTGGTTAATTGGTTGTTCATCTATGTCTATCTCTGGTTACTTTAGTTCAACTTGTCATGGTTCGTTTGGTTTTGTTCGTTTTGGTTCTTCAAGTTGTCTTGATTTAGTTTTGTTTGGTTTAGTTTGGTTCGATTTGATTTGGCTTCGTTTAGTTCATTCAGTTTGATTTGGTTTCGTTTAGTTCAATTTGTTTGGTTGTTGGGTGAGTCAAAATAGTGCTCACAATTGGTTTATGTATTTGTTTGTTTGGTGGGTCAAGCGCTCACAATTTGTTTGTTTGGTGAGTCGAGTTCTCACACTTTGGTTGTTTGGTGAGCGTGTGCTTACAATTTGGTTTCTTCTTCCCCTTTTGATTCTTCTGATTGATTGCACTTCTCCGCTTTTGATTCTTCTGATTGATTGCATTTCTCTCCCTTTTGATTCTTCTGATTGCATTGCACTTCTCCCCCTTTTGGTTCTTCTGATTGATTGCATTTCTCCTCCCTTTTGATTCTTATGATTGCACTTCTCCCACTTTTGATGATTCTTTGGTTACTCCTCTACTGGTTCTATTGTTTGGATGGTTGATGGTGATGGTTCTTGCTGCTCTCTCTACGAAGATAACTTATTTTGGTTGGTTGCTTCTCTCCATTGGTTTTGCTGATAGCTGATTTGGTTTATTTTTCTAGGTTAATTTGTAACAAGCTTAAAGCTTAGTAAGCTTCAACTTGAAGGGTAGTGTTAGAACTTTATATTATTTAGTATGTTTTTCGTATTTTGTTTGACAAACTCACAATGCTTCTTGTTGACTCATTGTGAATTTGAGGGTTGATGTTAGATAATAAAGTATTCGACTTAAGTTATTGGGCCTTTATATTAGTAAGTTAGAGTCCATTAGGTTTTACTATATATTCTCTTATAACCTTTTGCGATGTTAAGATATTGGTATTCTATGAAACCCTAGCCGCCTTTGTTGTTCCTTTTCTCTTTCTCTATTTTGTATCTATATTGTTAACAATGTTGTCATCATCAAAATAAAGATGTCATCATTTAACATATAGTTCAATTTAATTTAAAGCAATTACATAACCCTGGTCAATAATGATTAATGACTCCATAGGTTATAAGTGACACGAAAAAGTAGTCGACACTTAAAAGAGCAATTAATCCAAAAAAAATCCTTCTTGAAGATAGATGCATCATCGCTTGATAGCTCCAAAGTTATCTACAAAATTAAACAAAGTTTTTTGCGTGTTATTAATGTATATTGGATATTTCAAATTGACAATGAAGCTTATATATATATTCATACCTGATAAGCTATTTTCTACAAATTATCAAACACCTTCGGATAAACAACATTGATAGTTGAGATGCAAGGATTGCCATCTTCCTCCAAATCAACATTTTCAACCCTTTTTTGGTGGTTACCCTCGAAACAACAAAATACAACTGCCCATGTGCAATATTATAATATTTGAGAGTGAAAGGGAGAATAGGATGAAAGTGTGGGTATTTGAATTGTGAGTGGAGTTTGTCTTGTAATTTAATTTAGTGGAGTTTGTGACTTTAACATTAATACAACTGTTAATCACAACATTATTTATACCTACCATATAAATACTAACATAAACTAAATACCTATAACTCCCCATGTTTGTAGAATATGAAATTTTGGACTTAAACCAAATACTTATAGCCTCCCATATTTAGAGAAATATAAAATTTTGAACTACCATCAAATACTTATAGCTCTCCATGTATAAGAAATATTGATTTGTTTGAGGTTAACATTGAAATATATGTTTAGAGAATATTCAGTATGATTTATGTCATATACAGAGAGAGAAGAAGAAGAAGAAAGAAAGAGTGAGAGATTAAAAGTGTGAATATTTGAATTTTGAGTTTGAATTGTGGGTGAAGTTTGTCATGTAATTTAATTGAATTCTGAACTAAAGATATGTTTACAACTACTATCTTGTTGGATTAATGGACTAAAAAATAAGGAGTGTTTGCATATTATTGAGAGAGTAGAAGACTGAAAATACACTATCCAGAGAAAGATTTTGTAAGTCTCCCGTGTAGTGTTTTACATCCTAATATTATTTTTTTATAACCAGGGCCATGAATTTATATCCATTTTGCATATTTTCTTCAATATTCCGTTAACTCAATCATATAATTGAATAAGAGACTTATATATTTACAATGATATGAAACATAAAATCAATTATACAGTTTTGAATTAAAACAACACACTTTTGGTTTAAAAATTTAAATTAAAAATTACTCATGATCTATACATAACGTGTTATATTACTGGACTAACACCATGTTTATAAGTTCAATACCCTAGAAAATAACCTGTCAAAACAGAATAAACAAACTGATCAATATCTAATATGATTGAAGAACAATAAATAATTTATTAGAAATAACCAATAGGAAGAAATAGAGATAGATATAAAAACAACTATTTCATCAAACAACAAATAAAATAACCTTATTTCATTCTCTTCAATCATAACATATTGCAAATAAAATAATCCTATCAAAATGTTGGAAATTCTCTATCATGCAAGCTGTTAAATGTAGAGCAATTATTCATATTAACTTAGTGTTTGATTTTGTTAAATGAAATACAAAGAACATAAAAAAAAATGAACTTGTTATCAGTGTAATACATTTGAAGAGTTAAATATACATAAATATGCATTTTAGTCAAAATTGTTTAAAGAATAAAGATACTAAATAACTAAAACAGAACATGTACCTCAACAATGATAGAAAAGAAATACTCTTATAACCAATTTTTGTGAGAATCACTTCTAAGATCTACCTATCTTTCTATATGCATTGAAAAATTATAGCAACGTCTATTTAAGTTGGACTTTTACACAATGTGTGCATGTGTGTAAAACATATGTTTCTTTTCAGATGTGTGTAAATTTATATTCAATCAAAGACTACCCTTTTATAGAAAAATATCAAGACACAAAGACTATCAAATAAAAAACCAAAAGAAAGAGACGTGTCATATTTAGATTCAAATTTTGAACTTCAACATTATGCAAATATTTAAATTTTTGGCTAAATCCCAATCTTTAGAAAATGGTAAAAGATTCTAAACTCAGTGGATCAAATTAAGACGAATCACAAACATTCAAATTAAAACCTTTGAAAGAAGGACATGGGATGTGAGATAGTTAACTTTGTTAGGCTTATAAACATTCAAATTAAATACTCATGAGTTTCATATGAGAAGTTCACATAACCAAATTCATATTTGATGGTCTTAATGAGTCAGTTACACATACATGTAAGGTCAGAACATGGGATGTAAATTGTTAATTTTTCTAGGCATATAACTACTCATTAGTCCACTTAATGTTTTGGGTTAAGCTTGTATCCGTTTAAGAAACTCATGTTGTATTGATTGACAAATCCATCTCATCCCATTTTCATTGTGTTCATCTGAACCCATTTTCATTATCTGTCCTTGATGACACTATATAATCAAGACCAATAATAACCAAACTATTGAAGCTCAAATCTTATATAACAGTACAAAAAGACCATGGTATAAAAATAAGAACCTTGCCTATTAAATATTTGTAGAAACCCATAGTTAAAATCTTTGGTGATTATCTATAACTTCAAAGAGTTAAGATTTATCTATATTATTCTTTAATGTTGTTGATCAAGAAAAAGGAAACAAAAACTTGCTACAATTCAAAACTTTTTCATTTATATTAGGCAACATTATGCAGTGTTAATTTCATGAATATCCAATACTCTCATGTGCACAACTATTCTTGACCCAAATATAGTTCCAAAAAAGATATAATAATTAAAAAATTTGTGGCCCTAACAAAAACAGACTTGAAACAAAAGTTTTGAATAATTCTATGGTTGATACTTACATGATCATAATAGTTAAGTCCTCTACCCTTTGCTTTCCATTTACCCTTAGCTGCAAAGAAAGAAACTATGAGAGAACACATTTGACAAAAACATGACATAAACATCCATTTAAATCTTGTAAGTTGGGTATCATTATCAAATTGAAAGAAGCTACAAATAATAACAATCAAATGTGGCTATGTATAAATTTTCAAGCATTCACATGTTGTCATTGAAATGGTAAAATCATAACTAATAGTTGTAACACTTATTCTGCCATAGGCTGCGTATGAAATTGATCCCAAAGAAATAGTACTTCAATAATCTAATATGATTTATCATAAAACAACTTTGAACACTAAAAATAACTTCATCGTGCTTATAAGAAACTGATTTTGTCCTTAGCACACTTCACAAAAGAAGTTAATAGCGTGAAAAAACTCATCCTTTGTCAAAGAAAGAAATATAAGGACCAAAAAGAAATTGACAAAATCTAGTCTCAAAGATAATTGACTTCATTGACCAAAAAGAAATTGACAAGTCTAGTCTAACAACATGAAAGCTTAATCATAGACATAAAAGGTTATTCAAAACCAAATTTTGACACACTAAAATTGAAGAACCTAAAATCTTTAAAAAATGTGGGTTATTTCGAACTTATTCCCCTTTCCCTTGAGAAAATTACAGTTCGGTGGTGAATTAAAAATTGAGTCAATGCTAACTAATAGCTTGATCTCTGAAAATCACCGCGACAAAAATGGTGACTTCACTGGGACATCCCCTAAGAGGGTTGAGCCTAACTTGGTTTTACTTATTTTTTGTGCTATAACTTGCTTAAAAATAAAAATAAAAATAAATAAAAGATGTAAATACGTGTCTATGTGTTTTTTTTTTTTTGCGTGAGTGGTGAGATAAGTCCTACACTCAGACTTGAGGGAATAATAAGATAGGATGGTGGTATAATCATAGTGCCATACCGAGAGTAGTCTCGGGTTTTGGTACATGTGATATAACCCCGCTCAGTGGAGGCCTCTTAAAGGTAGTATTCTGTCGGTGCGAGTAGTCGCGTTTGGCGTTATTACTTTTAAGTGTCCCATGAAATTGAGGACCTTTAGAGTTACCTTTAACCTATCTTGGCCTTTTAGGGAGTAATGCGGTGGCTAACCAAGATTAGTCTTGGTATTAGTTGACACGCGATACTACACTCAAATGGAACTTTCTTGCGAATGTTGTTGGACTGGGAGTTAGTCCCGTAACCCAATAATATCCGGAAGGGGTTAATGACTTTGGGAACTTGGTAGAACCCGTGATACATGTACAAATGAAAACCATAGTTCTTACCATGTGATACTCTTACCATTGACTCCATCATCGTGGACTTAAACCTTGGACCATGTTGTCACCCTTTTTTGTTGCATAATCATGCATACATGCATACATTCATAAAAAAATTTCTCATTAATATCAAATGACTTAGATAAGTTTTTTTAAACATCACAGATATGGACCTTGTAAAAAGGAGCACCAAGAAATATAGTTTCAAAAGTCTTAACTAATCCCTAGCTTTGTTAGGGACTTTTTCCTTGGCTTTGCTTTTGCTCTTAAAAAGGGAATTGGTTGTAATGTTTTAATTATCAAAATGAAATAATGTCTTTTATGATGTTTACAATTACTTTGACAAGTCCTTTGATAAATTTAAAAATGTCTATTTTTTGCATTAGCATCATCCATCATTTTGCATTCATAGTTTCAAGTATGAGTCTCACACGTTGTTTCTCCAATAAAAGGTCAATTCACCTCAGTCAAAAAGTGCCCCGACGTCCTCATCCAAAGCCAACTCGCACATACAATACTCAGGAAAACAAGAAAAGGAGAATGAATCTACTTGAACAAGAGAACCACGATCTTCGTGAAGAAGTGACATCCCTCCAGGTCGAGATATTTGCTGGCGGTTACGCACAGTTATCCACCACCTCCTCCTCCTCTCAGTCTTCTAGCTCAGACCACTATGCCTTCTATTCCGGTTTCAACGGTGTCAATCAGTACTCCACAACATACCATGCCTTGGGGCATACCCTTTAGCTTTGGTGAAGTGCTCCGCCCCCAAGTCTCCAAGGTTCCACAATATGCAGTCCATGTTCCTCCGCCTGGTGCAACAGTCCCTCAAGCTACCATGGTTCATACCATCCCGCAAGACAATGGACGCATATTCCATTCAGGGAGTGTGGGGGCTTATGATCGGATGGATTGATGTAGTATTTTTGTACGATCAAAAGTAAGTATTTATATATCGTCTCCTCAGGGACTAGTGCGATATCATGAACCGTTCAACACCAATTATCATTTTAAGTTAAAAGAGTAGTTTGTTCGTTTGCTTAGAATCAAGTTAACTATGTTGTAAGATTAAAATTCGAGATTAATAAGGCGTGAAACTTGTTAGGATTAGAGCTCCTTGATCAAGCATTACATGTAACCTAAAGATCATGCATGGATTCTAGCTCTTCTTTGATATTACCACGTATCCCTCATCAATATCATTCGTGTCCAAATAATATTGTGACTTCAATTGTATCGTTTAATCGTCGATGTCTCACACTATTAAATGATCCAAGAGTCGTTCTTATCGTTTAATCGACGATTTCTCAATCTATTAAATGATAAGAAAGCATTAAGTTTGGATACAAAGAGTGGTTATCTAAACATCAATTCCATGTCTAGAATTTATGTTTGGATAGAGGATTATTCTAAACCTAGATTCAAAAGTATTTTTCAATCACAATTAAATCAAACATAAACAATAAAGTACAAGAATAATCTCAATATCAAATCAAATGCTAGAACCATATATTTAAAGATCAAAAGATTACATGTTTAGCTAAGATCAAGTAACTCTAATCCCAACAATGGAGATTTAGCTACTTATTGTCATCGAAGCTTTGCAAGAATGAATTGAAATGGAAGGATTCATTACAACTTTTGATTTCTCAACAAATGAGGAAGAATCCACCTTCTATCACTCTCACTCTATGAAGAACAAGCCCTATCTCTCTCTCTAAAGCTAATGCAAAATATTCTATGAGATTCTAAGATAAAAAACTAAGCCTCGTTCCATGAAATGATTAAGGGCTATTTATAGAAATTCAAATCTGCATCAACTCGCCTCGCGAGTTCTTTCACTCGTTATGGCGAGTTGAGGTCCCTTCACCGGTGGGTTTGTGCCACGTCATCTTTGAGGAGTGATGAGTCAATAAATTAGTGTTTTTAATATGTTATTTAAGTCTATTTTATTTATATTTGATTTAGTTTTATTTAAATATTATTTCCTTTTAGAATTATTTTACTTCAATTGCAAGTTATT
>Ga0315914_1002558_pt1 | contig 27824 bp, 21 predicted proteins | sample MpolenodulesMG_FD_203920 | JGI IMG/M metagenome (GOLD analysis project Ga0315914, IMG submission 203920) | Medicago polymorpha root nodule microbial communities from Los Angeles, California, United States - elongated nodules | ecosystem: Host-associated > Plants > Roots > Nodule | place: USA...
TATATATATATATATATATTTTCGCTATTTCCATTAATAACATATCTCTTTTTTAAATGTAGTCATCTTTGCCTGATGAAGCTGTGTATGACAAAGAGAATTCACGTGTTTCGGTATGTTGATTATTTTATTATCATTTATGAAATATATTAATGATTACGTACATGTTTGGAATCACGGTGAGTTTAACAAAACCGCGGTGACACGTGATTTTGTTAAAACTTGGAAGTGTAACTTTTGTCAAAATGACATATTGTGATTATGTCAAATTTACCGTTAATCCAAAGATGCACTGGATATTACTATGTTTCATGTTAGAAAAGAGACTTCTAATTTTGATGCTTCTGATTGTGAAGGTTATTTGATTATATGGTTTGGTTTGAGATTTGAAATATGTTGTTTTTTTGCAGTGGCCAAAGCAATTGAATTCTTCACTTGAGGAAATTGATCCTGAAATTGCTGATATAATTGAGCTTGAGAAAGCTAGACAATGGAAGGTATACATAGGATTTTAGTGCTATTATCTTACTGTGTTATTTTCTTGTATCTTTGCTTGTAAAACATGTGTATATTTATTAAATATGGCTCATATTCACTGATAAGTAAGTGGACAGAGGCTCGAGTTTAGCATGCCTCCCATGGTATGGTTTAGAGATAATCTTGTAATCTGGACCGTACTATTAAATCGCAGATTTGTATTTTTAATCTTAAGCATTGCATAATAGAATTTTTTTAACAATCACTCTTCCTATCAGAGACGTAGACACTATTGGTCAAACCCCGTCATCAATCATTTGCATCTTGTGTGTATTTGCTTATATGTTTTCTTTAGAGCAGGGTTTGTAGTTCTAACAATATTGAGCTGCAAAATAATTCTCCATCTGTTTGATTGTGTGTTAGAATATTTGGTATAGTTGTGTTGTGGAGAAGCATGATATGGTATACTAAATTTCTCATCTTAAGGATTTTGTTTAAATTTTGCATTCTATCTTAAAGAGAACTTGGCTGTTTTATTATTTTGGTGAAGGGGCTGGAACTGATTCCATCAGAAAACTTCACTTCTCTATCTGTTATGCAAGCTGTTGGCTCTATCATGACAAACAAATACAGTGAAGGTTATCCTGGAGCAAGATATTACGGAGGAAATGAGTATGTCAATTTATCACTTGATGTGTGGTTTTGTATTTAATAATTTATGGAAGCTAGTGAATATAGAGTAATAATTTTGGATTTTATTCTTTGAGTACCAAATATGATCCAAATCAAAGATTGTTGATCTTTGTTATTTCAGGTATATTGACATGGCTGAAACGCTATGCCAAAAGCGTGCCTTGGAAGCATTTCGGTTGGATCCAGCTAAATGGGGAGGTAAGAACACAAGACAATAGTTTCTTTGTTGGTTAGTTCTTAGCAATGCGTATACAAGTATAATAGCGCTTGTTTGGGCTTAACTTGAGCTCTTTTATGATATTACTTTTTCAAGAAACTAAAATCAGCAAAGAGCACGCTAAGGTTTGAAATCTGCACTTGGCCGCTTTGCTTGTTAAAATTTGAAATAATCTCTCATGAGCTTTTCTGAAGGTGAATAGATTTTTTAATATGTTAGAATGGAAGTTTTCTGATCTTCGTTACCCCTGATTTGCAGTGAACGTGCAGCCTTTGTCTGGTTCACCTTCAAATTTTCATGTATACACTGCATTGTTGAAACCTCATGATAGAATCATGGCACTTGATCTCCCTCATGGAGGGCATCTTTCTCATGGATACCAGGTAATATCAACTTCCATATTTCATTTCCTATTATAAGTGAAATCTACAACAGATGTAAGCATTGGAGAATATCTTTTACTAATAGCTCACAGTACTTGAATGAAAAATATTGAACTTCTGTGCATTTACTTAGCCATGAATCCTCTCTTGATTGATTTATACTTCTTTAGAGATTAAAAATTATTAGTTATTATCTTCACTATGCAGACCGACACCAAAAAGATATCTGCTGTCTCTATCTTTTTCGAGACAATGCCATATAGATTGGATGAAAGCACAGGATACATTGATTATGACCAGGTATGTTTGCAGTTTCTTTTTGAAATAATGCTCATTTCATGATTATTTTTTCAAACATTACCATACTCAATGTTTTTATTTAATTGAACAACTTTAAAATGCAGCTAGAGAAATCGGCTACCCTCTTCAGACCAAAACTAATTGTTGCCGGTGCTAGTGCCTATGCACGTCTGTATGATTATGCACGCATACGCAAGGTAATGTATAGACAGTAGTACAACATGATTTTCTAAATTTAAATATATAGTCCTTCTTAGAATTTGTGATTTTTTCTTAATGGTTATTTGAATGATCATCAGTTGAACTCATGAAGCATATTACAACTTACAACAGGTGTGCGATAAACAGAAAGCTGTCATGTTAGCAGATATGGCACACATCAGTGGATTGGTTGCAGCTGGTGTTATCCCTTCACCTTTTGATTATGCAGATGTCGTGACAACCACAACTCACAAGTCACTTCGTGGACCACGTGGAGCTATGATCTTCTTCAGGAAGGGATTGAAAGAAGTCAACAAACAAGGAAAAGAGGTATGTCCTTGAAGGCCTGGACAAAATTCAATTTAAATGCACATCCATATTGAGTTTCACGTCTTGTTTACATTATTTTATCAAGTTGTACTTATTTCCTACAAATAAGTTAGTCTTGTTTACATTGTACGTTAATGGCATTATCCAAAAAGAGATGCTAATTCTTCTTACTTATTTGAAGGTATTCTATGACTACGAGGACAAAATCAATCAAGCTGTCTTTCCCGGACTGCAAGGTGGTCCTCACAACCATACCATTACTGGTTTAGCAGTTGCATTGAAGCAGGTAAATAAATCGAAAAAATGATGATGGCCATCATTTTACTTTTGTTTTAATTGCGCCACTGTCTACTTTTTTCTTGATATTGAGTTTTTTATATTAATTATTGCAGCAGACATTAAAATGGATATGAATTAAGCTTTCTTCATTTTTATATTTTTAGCTTAACAAGAGGGTTTTTCTGAGGGATTTATTTGAAGAATGACCATGTTTTTGAGTGGTACTGACTGAGAGAGTGGGTAGTGTGTGATGCATATTGTTTACGCCGATAATATCTTTTGTTTTTCCTTTTGTGGATTCAGGCTACAACTCCAGAGTATAAAGCATACCAAGAGCAGGTTCTCAGCAATTGCGCAAAATTTGCACAGGTACATTAGAAACGAGACCAATGTTAGTCAACACAACATAAGAGCTGGTCTCCTTGTTTGACCAGAGATTGATTAACTCATTTTGTATTAAATAACATTAAATATGTTGCAGGCTCTGAGTGAGAAAGGCTATGAGCTTGTTTCTGGTGGGACTGAGAATCATCTAGTTTTGGTGAATCTGAAGAATAAGGTAACCTGACAACTCTTTGACTATACATATAAGCATTGTAGAGACTACAAAGTTATGCAATCATAACATTCAGTGCTAATCATTTGTGTATTCGTTGGTCATAAATCTGACATGAAATGACTAATTATCGATATGATTTAGTTTGAGAGAACTTTGTTATGGAATATATTGTGTCAGATCCACAAAAATGGATGTTTCATCTAAATAATAGTAATATTAATATTTAAGTAAGACTGATGTTGTTTTCAAAAAATCTTTTTTCAGGGTATTGATGGCTCCAGAGTTGAGAAGGTGTTGGAAGCAGTACATATTGCAGCTAATAAAAACACTGTTCCAGGAGATGTGTCTGCTATGGTTCCTGGTGGTATCAGGATGGGTATGTTCTCTTCATATGAATCATTACATTTTGATTTTTCCTTGTTCAACTACTTGATCTCGATAACTCTTGTGGATTTCAGGAACTCCTGCTCTTACTTCAAGGGGATTTGTTGAGGAGGATTTCGTCAAGGTAGCAGAGTATTTTGATGCATCTGTGAATTTGGCTTTGAAGATTAAGGCAGAGAGCAAAGGTGCATAAATTTTCTATTCTCTTCTTGTGTGTTTGTTATATCTAGACACTGCTGATATTAGTTGTGTGTGGTTGCTTGGTTCTTAAGTTAGCTAACATGTAACCAATGAACTTTCATAATTAGGAACAAAATTAAAGGACTTCGTAGAAACATTGCAATCATCCTCCTACGTGCAGTCAGAGATCTCCAAGCTTCGTCATGATGTTGAGGAGTTCGCAAAACAATTCCCAACCATTGGTTTTGAAAAATCAAGCATGAAGTACAACAAATAAGAAAACTGAAAGTTTCCATCAGGTATACATTTATGTCAATCACATCGTGTCTTTTTTAATACCGTTGTTAATGTATTATATTGATGAAAAATGCATACTAATTCCTCAATTTTGTTCTACTATCTGTGTTTTGTGAACATCGATATGACGAAGAGAATAATGCAAAGACAACATGACACTAGTAATCTGTTAACCTTTGGTGGAAGTTCTGAATTTTTTTTATCATGCAATGTGATTTTGAGTCTGTTTTCCTTTTCCAAGACTGAAGCTTTTGAACTTTCTGAGTCTAAGGTCAAACTTCTTCCACTAGATTATTCTCTGACGTATTATGTTTGCTATGTGGCAGTGGTGGTAAAGATTATGGTCAAGCAGTCCATTGTGATCAGTTTTTCTGATTGATGGAAGAGGAGGATTATATATAGCAGATGAAAAGCATTAGGCTGGAGCTTTCTTATGTATGAAACTAGAAAAACTTGATCAGATATCTTCTTGAAATGTATAGCTACATCTATTTATAATCTGTTAAATGTGAATTGCAACTCACAAGCTTTTAAGTTGTCATGTCAATGTTTTCAACTTACATTTGAACTTCCTCAATCAGTTATAGCATAAACGATTATCATATAAGTGCTTGTGTATAAGCTACTTCAATAACAAAAAATAAAATATGTGAAACTGTTTTCACAAGCTATCATGAAGAGCTTATAAAATAAGCTGAAAACAGCTTATGAACATGACATAAGCTGTTTCCATAAACTCTTCCAAACAGTCTCACAAGTGTTATGTTAGTAAATAAACTTTTATAAACTATTCCAAACTGTTCCTTGATTTCAGAAGACATGGATAACATATTACAACATTACAGATGTATAGTCTTGTCAAAACATAAAATCTATATAAAGGAGGTGGTTTACTTGTTGTGTCAAGAATTGCTGATGTTCTCCCATAAACAACCAGCTTCTTTACTGGTTTGATTACAGATTCATCTCAGTGAACCAATGCTAAAAAATAATCATCACTGAGCACCCTAATATGTTTGGAGTTTATGGCTCCAAATTTCCAGCTGTTGGAAAAGGCCACACTTTCCGCAGTCATGCAATCTAACTAGTCTGATCGCGACACATTAACGGTTCACATTCTAAAGTGACTAAACCAGTCCAAAATGCAACCTTAAAACGAATCGGACAAGCCAGATTGCATGACTTAAGATTTTTTACACTACCAACAAATTACAATCATTGAGTACTTATCGTTAAGGTAAAATATTTTTAATGACCTACCGATTATGATTAATTAATAATATACTAGTTTTTATACCAACTTTCCATATGAATTAAGACACGGCTTGGCAAGACACAATTTTGACCTTGAAGCTTATAACTTACTTTTACTAATCTACAACATTTTTCTTATAAGCTAATTCAAGTAGCTTATAGCTTATCACTTTTTCTCGAAATCAACTAGCTATAGGCTATCAACTATTTTATCGGTTATTATCTCTAAACTCGTATGTTGTAAACTGACTTATCATCATACTATCCACTATTTTTTTACCAATCAGAACCTAAAATTTACCATTTATAAAATAATCTTGGGTAAGAATGTATTTAACAAGTGATTCCAAAAAAAGAGCTTATTATAGAGATAGAACAATACATTTCAAAAAATGAGACACGAAGCACTTATTGGACTCCTTCTTATATCAAACATGCTCATGGCAACACGCCTCACACTCACATTCTCACTCTCTCGCTCTTCTCGTTCTCGCATTCACCCTCTTCTTAAACGCACTTCTTGTTCCTTTTTCAACCCTAAACATTCTCATAAATCCCTTCCTTGTCCCCTTTGGTCTTCTTCCTTTTCCTTCTGTATTGATTCACTTCACAAGTCTACTTCACCTTCGTTTACTTGTTCGGCTTCTTCCATGGCTGCTTCTGCTCTTGATGTTGAAGCTAATCCTCTTTTAAAGGAGTTTGTTTTTCCTCCGTTTGATGTTGTTGAAGCGAAGCATGTGAGACCGGGAATTCGTGCTCTTCTTGAGAAATTGGTATAAAGTTTAAAACTTTTGGATTGTTTTTTGGGTTTTGATTGCTTTTGTGTTTTGATTAATTGGTTTTGTGTTATGGGGTAACAAGTTTTCAACTTTTGTTTTGTTTTGGATTGTTTGTTGGGTTTTGATTGGTTTTGTGTTTTGAATGGTGGATTTTGATTGATTGTGTTTTTGTTTGTAGGTATTGCTTGATTTTGTGTTTTGATTAATGGGCACTGGTTGATTTTGTGTTCTGATTAGTGGGTTTTGATCTATGAAGTACTAGCACTAACCCAGACACACCAACGGACACGGCACTAATATGTCGACACCAGTATTTGTTTAAGAAAATGACATAATTGAATGTAATCACATGTGTTGGTGCATGTTAGTGTCGTGTGTCGGACACCTGACATTCATTCAATCAAAAGTGTCAGTGCTACAGTGTTGTTGATTGATTTTGTGTTTCATTAATGGGTCTTGATTGGTTTTGTGTTTTGATCAATTGGTTTTGTGTTTTGACCAATAGCTGATGATTGGTTGTGTTTTGGGTTTTGTAGGAACGTGATTTGGAGGAGCTTGAACGGAATGTGGAACCTTCGTGGCCTAAGTTGGTAGAACCTTTGGAGAAGATTGTGGATAGGTTGGCTGTTGTTTGGGGAATGGTTAATCATCTCAAAGCTGTGAAGGATAATTCTGAGCTCCGTTCAGCCATTGAAGATGTGCAGGTACTTTTGGTTTTTGTTTCGGAGTTTTTGTTATGGGTAATTGTGCATTTCTCGGTCTTGCTTCTGTTGATGGGAGTGTTATATTTTTTGTATTAATGTGATGATTGGTTGTGCTTTGGGATGTAGGGCAATACTTTATGTGAATTGCATGTTATCAAATAGGGACGTTATATCGTTGTAGTGTAGCAAGATTTTAACAAACCACGATTGTTTCATGATACACAATTTAGTACAACTGTACAAGTAATGTCGTAGCAGAATTTGAACAAACTATTGTTTTTTGTGAGCTGCAAATTACAGGACTGATGATTTGGTTTGTTGGCCTCACTTTTAGCATATGATGACTATCTGAGCCATAATTGTAACACATTATTATGTTGTTTTGCCCCCTTGTTTAAAATATTTTCATGGGTGGTCATCTATGTATTTCTTGTATGAATTGTGATTGCTGTAATTTTGTTTGCAGGCGGAAAAAGTTAAATTTCAGCTTAGACTAGGTCAAAGCAAGCCTCTTTATAATGCGTTCAAAGCAATTCAAGACTCTCCTGATTGGAAGACACTTAGTGATGCTCGCAAACGAATTGTTGAGAGTAAGTTACAAAATGTCTTACTGTTTATGCTGTTCTCGTGATATAGTATTTTATTTCTCCTGTATTGGCATGTTATTTTACACTTAAGTTGCTTGAATTGCTTTATTTTGCATTCCGTTGCTGGTTTTCAGCTTCTAGATTTATATCAGGTAAGATGGGGAATTGCGAAAAATGATGGATGTGTAGTTGGTGTGAAGTTTTCTGATTTATGGTTCCACTCTTTTGTTAAATTTCTGCTTCATTGTCGGAAATGTTGCGTGTGTTCCACTTGTTGATATTTGACTGATAATATGGAATATCTGTGCAACTTTAAATAAATTCATGCCCCAATAACAGCCTGTTCTTTCACTTACCTTCCACTTGTTCTTAGAGTAATTCATTGTCTGTGGTTTGTTATTTTACATTGTAACTGTAACAATTGTATGTATCTGTACCTTTGCAGACCAAATAAAGGAGGCAGTTCTTAATGGTGTTTCTCTTGAAGATGATAAAAGAGAACAGTTTAACAAAATTGAACAGGTGCGCTATTTTAACAACTGAAAACAAATGGAAATTGTGACTATTAATATGTGAGCTATTTAATTCCCATTTTCTCACCATTTAGGGTGATTATGTACTAGGCTTTGGCTATATCCTATATCTATTTATGGAAGCAACTGAGCATATCATGTTCTCAGGCTAGGGTGAAATTGAGATCATGAGTTTGTAATTTTACATATTTTGAATTTTTAAATGCCGCTTACAAATAAATAGGACAAGCAACATGAACCGGTAATTTGGTCGAATTCTGTTGAAATAGAGATTTTCAAAAATCCCAAAGGAACCACATGCAGCACAGCCTGAAATTCCAATTTCATTGGCAGTATATGACAGCGAGGAATTCTTCTTCGTATGAAAAATCCCAGTTAAATCAAATGTAGTGACCAGATTTTGATTCAATGATTCTACACTTACCAATGTGCTCAAATTCCTGAAGCAAAGTGATTGTACATCATAACTAACTAAAATTCAAGTGATGATGCTTTCTTATAGTTGTGTGTGTGTAATATTGTCATGGTTTCATCATCCATAGGAGCTGGAAAGGTTATCAGAAAAATTTGGGGAGAACGTTCTGGATGCAACCAAAAAGTTTGAAAAGCTCATTACAGATAAGAAGGAGATTGAAGGATTACCTGCTACTGCTCTTGGGTTGGCTGCACAAAGCGCCGTATCCAAGGTATGTCATGTTGACATGTTATGTTATTATTCTCAAGTTGTAACAGTCAGTTATCTTTGAGTTCTGATTACTTGATGGAAAAAAAATGCAGGGGCATCAAAATGCCACCGCTGAGAATGGGCCATGGGTAATTACATTGGATGCTCCAAGTTATATTGCAGTCATGCAACATGCTCGCAACCGTTCTCTGCGTGAGGAAGTCTACCGTGCATATTTAACTCGAGCATCAAGTGGTGATTTGGATAATACTAAATTGATCGAGCAAATTTTAAAGCTGAGGTTGGAAAAGGCCAAGCTTCTCGACTACAATAACTATGCAGAGGTATGACTCTTTCATCATTAAGAACATAATTCTATGTAGGTTACTGATGCATTATCTTTCAGGTTAGCATGGCAACCAAGATGGCAACTGTTGATAAAGCAGAAGAACTTCTAGAGAAGCTTCGTAAAGCTTCCTGGGATGCTGCAGTACAAGGTAATGTATAAGATGTGTCAATTTCAGTGTTTGCTTCATGATTTAAATAGTACACAGTTTTTTCAATTAGTTAGTATGGGGAAAGTGCATTTTGTATATGTATATTTGATTTGGCTCCTTATTGTCATTTACTATTCCAAAATAGTAAAAAATAAATGTCTTTTTTGTATGATTCCAAATTTCCAACATCTAATAAATCAGACATATATCTTATATAGTTTTATGTGATTTTCTATTTGTTTTTTTTTTTGTGTGTACATACACACACGTCCATCTTCCTCTAATGAGGCAATAACTTGGACATTCCATCTTTCTTCCTTGCAGATATGGAAGACCTTAAGAAATTTTCTAAAGACCAGGGTGCATTGGAAGCTGATGATTTGACACATTGGGACATTAGCTTTTGGAGTGAGAGGCTTCGTGAATCAAAATATGACATTAATGAGGTTGCTCTCACACTCCGCCTTGAAAATTCATGTTGAAAAGACACTTTAAGAACATAAGGTTTTAGATTTGACATGGTTTGTTAGTTAAGATGAGAAATAAATTAAGCATATCTGGAAGAAGGATTAATTTCTATTCCACATAGTTTAATATTTAATGCATTGTTCATGTATAGAATAATTTGCACGCTCAATATTCTATACAGCTTGAATGTCTGTTTTGAAAAACTGTTATGTCAAGGCTTCCCTTGATATATAATTATTTTCAATTTCATAATTTGTAATTGCATATGATAAAGGATCTCATTCTTTGATCTCCGTTATTTTGTTCCTGCATTTGAATATTTTTGCCACTAAACGTTCCTTTTTCTCCAAATTTATCTAACTAATGGGACATCCATCTTAGTTAAAGGGAAAGCTCCATAATTCTGTTCACTGTACTTTTATTCATGTCAACCACATATGAAAGTTCATTCCCCCTAGTTATGGTATATGGATTTCTCATCCCGTTTGCCCCTTTGACTAATTTACTAACCAATACAAAGATTTTATTACCTTTAACAATGTTTTGGTCTTTCATTTGTAACTTTTAATCTGCCTTGGAAAGCTCATACATCTGCTATTTTGTCTCATAGGAAGAACTGCGCCCATTTTTTTCTCTGCCAAATGTTATGGATGGACTCTTTGACCTTGCAAAAACACTTTTTGGCATTGAAATTGAGCCAGCTGACGGTCTAGCTCCGGTAATTAGGCTCCCTTTTATTCATCTGTGGTTCTTGCATTGAGGATCATCTATTTTGAACTGTCTGACAAATGATTATTGTTATTCAGGTTTGGAACAGTGATGTCAAGTTCTTTCGTGTCAAAGATTCCTCAGGCAGTCCAGTTGCCTATTTTTATTTTGATCCCTACAGTCGTCCTTCTGAAAAAAGGCAAGGTGCGTGGATGGATGAAGTTGTTGCTCGTAGTCGTGTACTGTCGCCTGATGGTAACTCATCAAGGTTGCCTGTGGCCCACATGGTGTGCAATCAAACACCTCCAGTAGGAAGCAAGCCAAGTTTAATGACATTCCGTGAGGTAACCCATATTTTACTCTATTTATTTATCTATTTTAACTTTTTAAGCTATAATTATTTGTGTAAGAAAAAAAGTTGTCTGGGCTATATTAATGGGAACACTAGTTGCTTCTAGCATTATCTGGCCTTCGCATGATTACATATATTAGACCATGTCAAAGTTATACAAAAATGGAAGAGTTTTTCAGTCCAAATTATCACTTTTTTATATTTTAAGAAAGATTGTAGCTTTAGATTGGATTTCATTCTTGAAAATTCATGTTGGACTTGGATGTAACAGACAAAGTTATACTAGTAAACTTTCAAGGTTCACTTGTGTTTTTTCCTGTTAAACTACTCTTTCATATTTGTTGTGTTGAGTGTTGACTGAGACTGAGCTGCAGTTACTAAGTTGTTTCCTTATTAATCATTGAAAATTCAAAAGGTTTCACAAACTATCTTTTTCGTCTTCTCCTTTTTCTCAGGTTGAGACTGTCTTCCATGAATTTGGCCACGCACTTCAGCACATGCTTACCAGGGAAGATGAGGGTCTAGTTGCTGGTATTAGGGGAATAGAGTGGGATGCTGTTGAATTACCTTCCCAGTTTATGGAAAACTGGTGCTACCATAAGTGAGTAACAATATAAATCCATATAAAGTTTATGTCTTTGTCTTGAATGGATGGATGTTACTTTGATCCTTTCTTTTGTAAAATGACATATTTCTTAACATGAATATCATTTTTTTTTTGTTGATTTAGAAAGACTTTAATGGGCATTGCAAAACATTTTGAAACTGGGGAGACTCTCCCAGAAGAGGTATATCAGAAGCTTGTTGCCGCCAGAACTTATCGTGCTGGCACTCAAAGTCTTCGACAGGTCAGTATGAATGAATTGGTTAACTGCACCTTTTCTATATTTTTATATGAATTGAAAACTTGGATATTTTACTCTTTGCTCATGAATTTATGAATAGCATCTTATGGTTTTTTGTGTGCCTTCAAAACAGAAATACATACTTTTTTTTACATGTTCTGTAATTCATAATCTCATAACTATTTTTTCTTGTGGCTTTTTAGTAATCTAAGCTTTCTGCATCAGTATTGGTACTTTTGGGTTTTCCAATCTTTTACATTTTTACACCATTTTCTTTTGCTTTAAAACAGTGGATTTGTATTTCTTTTTTTTTTAATCTTGTCTTCACACCCTTTTTTTCTATTGTGTCTGTTTTTGAATGATAGAACAAACTGTTTTTAGATGCTATTGATTCTTTTAAATATTAAATCAAGTGTTTCTAGCGTCAAATGCTGATTCGAACCCATCTTTCTTGGGCTGTGTTACGTATATGTCTCAAATAAATGACTTTGAGTGTAATCTATATTGGTTGCAGATAAAATTTGCAACTGTCGATCTGGAACTTCATACAAAATATGTTCCTGGGGGACAAGAATCCATCTATGATGTTGATCGCAGAGTTTCCGAGAAAACTCAAGTGATTCCTCCATTGCCAGAGGACAGGTTCCTTTGCAGCTTCAGTCATATATTTGCAGGTTTGCTGTGCCTCCTATACCTCTTTGTTGATTACGCCGTCTGTTCCATTGTACATGGCTTTTAAGGTTGTTTAGCACAAACCAAAAAATAACTTTGGTTAATAAGCATGTTTCTAATATAACCTTACTTTTTATTCACTCAATAATGTAAGTATAAAATAATTGACAAAAAAATAGGTAACTAACCATCTGTTTTCAAAACGACCAACTATAAGAACAATATTTTCCTTAAAAACCGTCAAATTTTAAAAGAACAGAGAGTATGCAATTATCATCTTTGATGAAACTCATTTTATTTCATTTTTCTGGATTTTCCATTTATTAGGTGGATATGCAGCAGGATACTATAGCTACAAGGTATATTTTCTATTGCTTTGATAATTATGGACATTTTGTTTCATATATTGAAAGTCTCTCATGGCATATCGTCCACAACAAAGGGGAAAATAACAATTTATATCTTATGGTGAATTTGTGTGTTATGCAGTGGGCTGAAGTGCTGTCTGCAGATGCTTTCTCTGCATTTGAGGATGCAGGATTGGATAATAACAAGGTACTGTATTTGATTAAGAAAAATTGTCGATAAGGATTTTACTTTTCTCTATAGGGACATGTCTGTCTTTAATCTTCAAGATCCTCAATTTTTCATAAAATATGCAGCATAGCTTGTCTCATATTGTCACCTACTGTATTTATTTTTTAAGAGTAAACCATCATTTTAGTCGTAGAATGAAAGAGAATTGAGATCATTATATATTTACATTTACACAGGCTGTTATAGAAACGGGACACAAGTTCAGGGAGACCATTCTTGCTCTTGGAGGTGGCAAGCCACCACTCGAGGTGAGAATTGAGATAAGACAATTACACTGCAAAACTTCTTCCAGTAGTACTTCATTTGTTTTGTGCAGTTGCTTGTTACTTCATTTGTTTTGTGCAGTTGCTTGTTAATGGAGATATAGTCCAAAATCTCTCACATGCATATGTGGAGTAACTAGGGATTTTACCAACTTTGGTCTGTGGATCTTGAACATTTAATGCAATGTGGTTTTTTTTTTTATGCAGGTGTTTGTGCAATTCCGTGGGAGAGAACCAACACCAGATGCATTGCTCAGACACAATGGCCTAATTGCAGCTTAGGGATAGAGGATCATCCACAATTTTATTTTGAAAAAAAAAAAAAAAAAGCACTATAAATTATAATAATACATAATTGTGGTTGTTAAAGTTGTTACGTTTTAAAATTTATGTTTTTTTGTTACATTTTGTAAAAAATAATTGTTACATTTTTAAATTTATGCTTTTTCTGTTAGAGTATTATTATATTTTGGGTTACAAAGCTAATCAACAAACAAAACAAAACAAAAGCCATAAAAGAAACAGAAGAATTAATCTCTGGGAAAGAAAGTTTCTAAAGCATCATTCCTAAGAAGATTGAACAATTCATCTGGAGGAGTAGCATGGATTAACATGTTATTATTTGAGGAAGCTCCAAGTTTCGCTAAATAATCTGCGCATTGAAAATTCTGTGATTGCTATTTTTCTGCAGCATTTAAAGAAATCTGAAATTTATGTTTTTTTCTGCAACATTTAAAGAAATTTTAAATTTTTATGTTTTCAGCTAAATAAATTCAGACCAAAATATGTTTATTGTGAAAGTTACGTTGAAACAACTTTTTTGTGCCTTCCACGTCTTACTAGAATGGACGACTTCCAATTATAACTTTACTCATCATGTTCGGTAAACCAATTTTGTTTTTGAATTTGCATGTAAAAACATGGAATGTAAGTCAGAAATACGAACAATGAATGGCTTATTTTTTGTTCTTGGAGTTTTGAAAGTGAAATATAATAAATGACATTTTGACTTACTTTCTCAGAAAAACTAGCATTTTAATCTAAAAGTATAAAATGGAAGATCATTCCCTGAAATATGAAGAATACCGATTCGAGTGAATTCTCCACTTACATTTTTTTGGAAGAAAGAAGAAATACTCCATTTACATGGAATATCAAAGTCTTTCAATTAGATTCTTAAAAAAAAAAAAAAAAGTCTTTCAATTAGAGCCGTCGATTTAATAAACAACTACCGTTTAGGATGAGTGTTATTTTTATCAAGACAAAAAAATTATTAAAATAAAAAAGAGGATTACGAGAATGAATATTTCTATTTCGATATATAAAATTAAAGAAACTTAAAATCGAATATTATGTCATTTTCATTTATAAGAGGTACATTCATTCTTTCGGGAAAAAAGAGCTACATTTATCATTATATAAAATTGAACAATTGACCCAAAAAAAATATTATTATTATGTCATTTTATTTTATTTTTTTACAATGCTAATCAAAACAAAAAAAGAAAAGGAAAAAAAAAAACAAGAAAAACAAAGAACCATTCCCTAGTGTAAAAAAGTTTGTGATGCGTCATTCTTAAGGAGACTCAAAATATCATCCGAATGAGAAGAATAGATGAGAAGATCCACATTCGATAAAGCTTCAAGTTTGACCATAAAATCCACATACTTGTTCACTTCTTGAAGGGTGTGGCAAATAGTTATATTGCTTTACTCAATCAAATCTTTTATGTCTTGAATCAAAATCGCATAAACATGGTATTTCATGGATAAACCTTTTATAAGATTTATACCATACAATGAATCTGAATAGCAAACAAGTTCTTCAGATGTCTTGATTACACACATCCGCGCACCTCGATTCAAATCAAATTGATTAGGAATATGAGTGGATCCATTGATGAATACAAGCTTGTTCTTGGCTCCAAACATGTGTTCCATGGATTGACTCCATGCAAGATAGTTTGGTCAATTAAACTTAGGACCAACAGTTACAGAATTCGGTCCTTCAGATGAGCGTAAAATATTGAATCAGAATCTGGTTGTTGATGTTGAGTATGAACTAGAATTTGGCGCGGAGATCAAATTAAACTGCATTAAAGAAGATTTTTTTTTTTAATTTTGGTGGTTTACTTTCAACTTTACAACACACATAATTTAGAAATAGGCTACTTCCCCGTTTCACTTTTATGTGGATTGCTATAATTTCGAACACTATGAATTTTGAAACTAGGTTACCTTTCGCATGGATGTTAGTCAAGTTAAAATTCTCAGCTCAACATTTGTTAATGATGCTAATTTCAGTAACATGCCTCATACATAAACTTTTTTAATGAACTGGTGTTATAAGCTAATTTCAGTAGAATATTTCAAATATATGCTTAACAGCTTCTACAAATATTGATGCTATATCTTATAACCGACCACATTGTACTTGGAATTGGATTACCTTAAATTTATGTGATGTTGCATATTACTGTACATAAAATTTTCTCATTAGTTCTCAACACCTCCATGTATCTTTCTTAAGTTGTACAAATTTTAACTAATATTTTTTTAAAAGATAGTACTTATTGTTTCTCAATAAATTTGGAACATCCGTAATTTTTGAAGTCTTACTTTTAGGGCCCGTTTGGATTAGCTTATTTTAGAGCTTATATAAAACAGTTTATGCAAATAAATAAGTTTTTATGTATTATTTATAAGTTTTTAAGGTAGTTTATGAAAAAACCGTTTATGAAGATACAATTTTCGTTAGTGAGAGCTTATAAATTAAAATAAAAGTTTATTTATTTACATAAACTATTTTTCATAAGCTCAAAATAACCTCAAACCAAACGGGGCCTTAGTGTTAAAATGTTTTCCCAATAAATACCATGCTCGCCCGTATTGAACAATAGTGCAAATTGTTGTCAAAGAAAGCATATATATTAATTGACTGTTCTGAAGGTAAATGATACAAATTGCGAGGTTGTTGAAGGATGATAATGCGCCATAGAGATTTAGAGAGAATAGTGGGGATGAGAATGTTCACATTTTGGGTGAATTTATTTTGTTATGGCTGGTTGTATGAATATCTATTGTGATGGGATAGTAAATAGCGTACAATTTTGATAATGAATTTCCAAACTTCAAAATGTGAATAGAGTCCAAGTGATTAATAGAAAGCATATTTACTTTGAACAATATAAGTTGTTCCAGTACCATTAATCAAATGAACATCCGCCTTGTTGCGGTTCATCATATTTTTGTAAAACAAGTTATAAAGACCGTTGACATTTCATCAAAATTTATCGACGAATTTTTAAATCGTTGAGAGGAGAGAAATGAAATTTTGCTGAATACTTTAAAGAATTTCCATTAATTAATAAAATATGATAGGGAGTTTTTTTAACTAACAACTAAATATAAGGAATCTTTCTAAAAAACAAACTAAATATAAGGAATCTAACTAAATTAAATAAAGAAATTAAATGTTAGGTTAATAAACTTCTTTTGCCACAAATCATTTTGATTCAACATCTTGTGATAGAGAGTGCCTTATTCACCAACTTTTGAACAATAAGAATTGTTCTACTAATATCGTTAATCAAATGAGAATCCTAGATCAAAATCGTTTTGTTACTCAATACGATATTTTTGTGAAACAAATCATCAATAACTGTTGACATTTCATCAAAACTTATCAACGGATTTTCAATCTGCAATTGAGAGAGGAACGTGAAATTGAGCTTAATAAACCACAGAGTTTCCATTGATGACAATGTAATTAGAAATTATAACTTGAAAAAGTTGACCCGAAACTAATTTATACAAAGGAAATCTTAAATGAGAACTAATAATAAGGAACTTAAGTAAATCAAAAGAAATTAAATACTCTACTTCCTCCGTCTCACAATATTAGTCGTTTAAGGTTTGTGCACGATTATTAAGGAAATGATTAATTGTGTTGATTTCAATGATAAAATTAGTTGCATTTACTAAAATATCCTTATTAATTGTAGTTAGTGGAGTAGTTAAGTTTAATGAAATTCAATGAATAAGAGTATACTAGTGAAAAAAAATAATAAATGATGCAGTGGTATTGTAAAGTGACAATTATTTTGAGAAAAAAATACTAATGAGATAATAATCTTGAGAAGTAAAGAATATCTGTTTTAAAATAAATGTCACTTACACTTTTTATCATAGAATTATTATTTTACTCCTAATTGTACCACTAATTAATTGAGTGTACACTACTTCCAAAACATTACACAAATAATAAATAAAGTTAGTTTAGTAAAATTGACATTATTATTATATTTATTAATTTGTGTGTAAAAATCTTTAAAGACACTAATTTTGAAATGAATGGAGTATTCAATTATAGAAATTAGAACTAAAATTAGGCAGTATTTAATGCATGTGTGGTCTCATGATTCTTACATACTCTCATTATTAATCTTAATCCAAAGAATGAAATGTGTAATGGACACGTGGTCACTAAGCAAAGTGGCTTGGTCGCCAAGGTAGTAGTATCATTCTAGAACCTTCTTCTTCTTAAACCCTTTCACTCTCACTCTCATTACAGAAACCCTAAAAAATCTCTCTTTGTCAAGTCAAGTTTGGTGATTGCTGAATGCTTCTTTCTTTATCATGGTTTAAGTTGGTGATTTTGCAAGATCAGGTACATTCACAAACGGAGCCAAATGGAAACTTTGAAGAGGTTAATTTTTCAGTTTATGGAGATGCTGGTGAAGGGGAAGAGAGTCCTCAGAGGTCATCGGAGGATAGTTAAAATGCTTCTGAAAATGTTGATGTTTCTGGAAGCGAATCTGTTGATGGCTGATGGAGAACATGAAGTTTGTCTATATAGTTCAAAATGGAATGCACACAAGGAGAGACACGGTTAATGTTAATGATCGAAATAACAGTGGTAGTTAGACTTGAGCTCTTTTATCATGAATCATTGGTGTACATTTTTTATGGATTTGAATTATGTGCAGTCATTTACTTCTATCTCATTCTTGTCATATGTACATTGGGACAAAGAAAATCAATGGTGGAGGATATGTGAAAAATCAATTCAATGTTTATGAAATTGGTAGCTGCAGTGACTACATCACATGTTTTTTAGATAATCAATTTGTTGACATGTTAATTAGTGGCCTATATATATGTGATTCTCTTCTTTATATATTAAATGAATAATTGAAGCTGACTACTATTCATCATATATGTATCAATCAATTTAGCTTATTTTCATTAAAATTCATGCACACTTGTAATGGTTTACCTTCTTAAATTCATACACTACACTTATAATTGCCCTCTCCTTTTTTTTTTTATTTTATTTTATTTTTTTATTAAGGAAGGTCAAGGGAAACAAGCAGAATTGCTTGGTAAGTGCACTCTATCCTTCAATCTAAAGTCTTAACTATTTAATCATCATTTAGATTCTTATGAAAAGTCTTACCTATTTACTTGAGATCGTCATTTAGATTTGGACTAACTATTTGTAATATTGTCGTATAAGCATTAGTCCTTATGAAATTTGAAACTTTGTGTACTTTTTTCCTTGCACTTGAGACAAATGTCTAACATTTTTTGCTTTCTATTTTTTTCATGGGGGCAACATGTGTATCGACCGAGTTGATGACCTTCAAACTACATAGAGGTGCTACTCCCTAACATAATTATGGAAGTTGATAATTCGATTGCTGCTTCTCTTTTGTTTACAGCTTATAATAAAAGTACGGCATTTTAAAAAATTCAAATTTTGATGGATTTCTTGAAAAACGGGATTTCAGTGGACTTTGATGGACTTTTTGATTAATTTTTTGTTTTAAATAGTCTTTCCTCACACCAAAAGATTTCTATAGACTCTCATTTTTACTTTCTTTTTTTGTTTTTACATCTCTATTCTCTTCTCTTTTGGCTTTTTCATTTCCTTATCTCATAAATTTCTAGTTTTCTACTATGTATCAACATCAGCGTATCATCAAACAACATTGATTCAAGTAGATGAGATTGACATCGTTCCAAAATAACTAGAGAATAATTCTTTTTTGTTGTTCTTCATCGTCACTATATTCTTGTAAAATAAGTCATCAAAAACCAACGACGTTTCATCAAAATTTATAATAAATTTCTAAACTACTATTGAATTGAGAGAGGAAACCGAGATTTACATGTTAATAATATGCGATTATAAATTATGAATTGAGAAAGTTGACCCAAGTCTAATTTATACAAAGGAAACCTTAATTAACAACTAAAAATAAAGAATATAACTTAACTGAATAAATAAACTATAATTAGTTATAGAAATTAAAAGTAACTAAGAATAGACTTTATTCAATAATAATGCAGTGTCTCATGATTTTTACATAAATAAATGTTGAAATTTATTAACTACTGATCCGATAGACGGGTAGCACTTCGGTGCCTTTGCCTTCGGTGTCTTTGGTGCCTTTGTTTTTATCTCTCTCTAAACCATTTATTCTCTCTCATCTAAATAATTTATTTTAATCATTCATCCAACATTCTCTCTCATCTAAAATGAACTAAATGCACCTAAATGCACCGAAGCTAAAGACAAGAACTAAATGAATTAAAAATGATGAATGAAGTAAGTTATATGGTGAGAGTGATTCAATGAAAAAGTGACACGTCAGTAAGCAAAGTGTCTTGATAGCCAAGTTAGTATCCTTCTAGAACATTCTTAAGCCATTTTTCACTACAGAAACCCTAAAAGCAAGCGATAAAGAGAGAAAGCAATCCCAAGAAATTCTCACTCTGTCAACTCTCAACACAATGGCATTTTCCCGCCTCCTTTCTTCCTCTTACCACTCATTCATGTCCGCCGTGCCTACCTTTGTTCACCGCCACCCCGTCGCAACAGCCGCCGTGTCAGTCGTCGCCATCTCCTACGCCGCTCCTCGACTCATTCGCTATTTCAACACCAATGAGCTGAACAACAGCAACAACAACGATGATGATGATGATCTTGTTCTCTGTTATTTTGCTGAGACCGAGGAGTCTGTGATTTTGCGGTCGAATCTGGTCGCCGACAACGTGAGGAAGGAGGAGATTGATGTCTGTGTTGATCACGGTACTCTCAGGATTGAGGATGTTCTTCCCGGTCGAAATCTGTTTTCAGTAACACTTAAATTGAAAGGGAAGCACTGCGACTTTGTTAACACTAAAGCCAAAATGATAGAGAACAATTTCATTGAAATCGTGGTTCCCAAGCTCAAGAACAAGGAAGAAGATGAAGATGATGATGTCATTGTTCATCATGTTGATGTTGAATGAATCATCTAGGTCTAGCTATGTTTTAGGTTTCACTTAAAAGAGGGAGGGATGGATGAACAGAGAAGTAGTATTTTAGTTACTATTTTAAATGATGAATTAGTTTGCATGTATTTGAGATCTAAAAAGTGATTTATTTAGTTAATTAGTGAGATGCACAAACAAATCCCTAGCTTGTGCCCTGTTTGTACCAATTTCAGGATTTGGCCTTACTTTGCAATTGGTATCAATCAATATATAAAATATATGATGATTATGATCAACAATTTCCACATCATTTCATTTCATATTATTAGTTATGATAATTTCTTGTTCTCAATTCATTGCTTTGCTCGATGCTAGCTAATTGTACCAGCTTTCAAAATTTCTATGAGAATTTACATATAGTATTTTACGAGCTTTCAAAATTATATGTACCTAATTGTAAGTAGTAAACAGTTCTGTGAGAAATGTTGCTGTAGCTAAGAATATTTCTGTGAGAATTGGTAGTCCTGGTGTTAGTATGGTGCCTACCATGGTGAAACCAAAACTATATAAATACTTCTACAAATGGTCATGAATGAGTGCCATTAGATTAGTCAGCTTCTACCAAAGCAGGGATTAGAGAACTTGATTCACAGACCGTAATGTGCATAAAACTGAAGGAAAGGCTGATGCACATGTGGATTAGAGTATGATGTCTTATTCTGTTGGACTGTGTTTCTGAATTTCCATTCTTATTAATTTTTCTTGACGACATTGTATCCTAGAAGTTGATCAAAGGTTTGGCAATGAATTGTCATTGTCTCAAGTAGATCTGTGAACGTGCTGAAAATGAATTGGAAAAAACAAAATTTTGCTTAGGCCTCTCAGCTTTTGTTTTGGCACTTTTTTTTTTGGTTAAATTCACATTTGATCCTTAACTTGTGTGTTCTACATCTGCACCCTCTACCCAAAAAAGTTTTATGCTTGAGGACAACTACAAATTTTATCTTTTACTATTTCATTTGAATGGATTCAATGACAGAGTGAATAGCCATTATGACATACCTCAACGTCGTCAACAACAACAATATGATGAACAGGTGATTCAATATGATGAACAGTTGATTCATCTTCATTTTCCATATCTTCTATCACATATCCAGAATAAGAATGAACAGATTCATCTTCACTTTCCATATCTTCTATCACATCTGACCCAGAATTTTTAGAATCTTCATTTCCCATATCTCCTGTCTCATCTGGCCCATAATTTTCAAAAGAAGCAACTGCATCTGCAAAGTATGTGTTGGCCCCACCACATGTGGGTACTGTTTCCAGCCAAAGACAATTACTACAAGTAATTGTAACTAGTCTTCTACTCATTTAATGCAAGGATGCAATTTTCTACAAATAGGAAAGCTATGGTATAGCTTACAGTGGAAAGACATGGCTAGGCATAGCTTGCTGTGCAGAAAAGTGTGAAGGCTTGCAATTCATTCCAAGTTTCACATTATGAATGCTATGACTGTTGGTGTAAGAGGCGTGAACCAATTCCAACTCTTACGGCTCATTTCCCTTATAAATAGAGGCAATGGCAGTGAAGGAAGGCATCGAAGCAGAAGTGAAAATACAAAGGTTCTGTGTGTAAAAGCGTCTGAGAGGAAAAATAGAGTTTTGAGTAAATCCAGAGAGTGTGGGAAAAATACACTGGGTGGATATCATCTCTATAACTTCTAGGTGTTATAAAATAATAGCATTCGAATAGAAGTAGGTCTCACGGGAAACACTATATTGTATCTCTTGTGTGTGTAAGAGAGTGGAGAGAATATTGTAATATTATTTAATATCGTGGAATATTTTTCGGAGTTTGTCCTGTGGTTTTTCCCTCGGTATTGGAGGGTTTTCCACGTTAAATATTGGTGTTCATTTTTTATCGCTACCGCCGCGCTGCAAGATCCAATCTCTTTTTGGATTTTGGAATTTTAATTTACACTTGCGTTAAACTTGTCGATCCCAACAAGTGGTATCAGAGCTCCGGTTGGAGCTCGAGATTATAGTGTAAATTAAATGGAGGAGAACACTAGTACGATGATTAAACTCACTTCTACAAACTACTCCATTTGGAAGCCAAAAATGGGGGATATACTTTACTACAAGGATATGTATGATCCTGTAGAAGAGGGAGACACGAAGCCCAAGGATATATTTTACTTCTCAATATTTTAATAGTTTCTGTTCTGGATCGGTCAAATACCTGAACTTAACTGCTTAAGTCCAATAACAAACCAAGCCCAAACACTCCATTAGAAAACTTACTCGCAACACACCCCTTCTCTGCGAGCGGGTGCTTGGAGCAACAGAGACCTGTTCAAACGAACAATAATGTCTCTTTCCCACGTTCCCGCGAATATCTCACCGGCAGTTACACTTCTACTGATTTCGTAACGCCGGACACACATTTACCTTGGTGACAATAATGAAGTGTGATTTATATGAATGTGATTTGATGATCTTTTTGACTGAGTATAAATGTTGTATGGGTTGTATTGCCTCTGGAAATGCTTTGGTTGAAGTACAGGTCAAAACGGACCAAAAAATGGCTTGGTTGAATTATGCAAAACCCACTGTCTGCATAATTGTATATCATCGGTAGTTAACTGCCGATGGAACCGGCGGTAGGGTAGTTAATTGTCGATGGAACCGACGACAGTTAAATGCCAAGGAAAAACGAAATCGACTGCAGTTAACTGCCGAGGGATATTTTTGTAATTTACTGGTGTGTTTCAGCTTAAACACATGTGTGAACAGCAAATTTCCCTTTCAATTTAGAGCTTTTTTGACAACTCTATCTAAAGTTAGTAAATCAGATGAAGGTAACTTCCTTATAAAATAAGGAAAATGCTAATGAGTGTTCTAAGGCACTCCATAAAGTTTTTATAGAAACTTGTGTATTCAATGCATCAGAAACTAGATAGTAAGTTTTTGGCTAAACTGCACTTTTTGACCCCTAAGTTTCAAAATGTTATGATTTTGGCTGCATATTAAAAAAAATTACAATTTTGACCCCTTTCGTCCCAGAATTGTTGAGAAGACGCCACGTGTCCCAACAAAGGGCCATAATCGCAACTTTTTGAGAAGATAAGGGGTCAAAAGATCATATTTCCCTTATGTTATGGGGTCAAAAGAGCATATTTCCCTAAACATGGTGGGTCACTTTTGTCTTTTTTTTCATAGGGGTCAAAATCATTTAAAGCTAGTTCTGAAACCGTTTAAACAATTAGGAGGTATAGGCATAACCATGTAGCAGATTGACGCAGTACGGAAGCGTAGGGTTAGCAATCGCTAAACCTAGATAGAAAAGAACAAGTTTGCAAGCGACAAACTTGTGAAAATAGGGTTGCAAGCGACAAACTTGTGAAAATGGGGTTGCAAGCGACAAACCTATCAAATAAGGGTTTCCGGAATCCACCAGAATTGAGAGAAAAGTCTCGAATATTATTAATGAATAAAAGTGTGCCTCTCAGGCTACATAAGTTATGCTTATATAGTGAAAGAAATAACAAACCCGTGGGCCAAAATAAAATAAAACGTAATAATAATAGAGAATTCTAGAAAATTACTAAGATTTGGCTAAATAATAAATACTACTAAATTACTAATAAAACACTCCTACATCAGTCTCCTCCACCTCTGAAGAACTCGACCCCGAGTTCTCATTTTGATAAAGAGCTTCTCATGCATGTTGACTCCTCCAATGAACAAGAGACCACCCTCCTGGATCCCATTTCTTCAACCGGTAGGACCTAACTGGTGTAAACATGTTCAAATGACCTCCGGGATCCCATTGCTCAAAGTAAACAGTAAACACATTCATTTTTATTAGTAGCCAAAAGTTGAATAAACAAAGAGACTTAATCCAAGTTCCACTCTGTATGCAATGGCCATGGTACTGAATGAGGAAAACTTGTAAAATCAAACTATCAACTTCAAGTGGCTCCATTGAGATGACTTCAAGTCGATCCATAATATGAACATGATAAAAGTCAAGTGTATCATTATGAGAAATCATATTCATGTCTCGAACACTCGGAAGATATTGAACCACATATATCAATTGTACCCATAATGAAGGAAGCATCTTCTTTTTCCTAATTCTTTCCATCATTCCTACTTCAACAGTTTCGATGTACTTTATAATTCCCTCAATATGAAACATCCATGCTAATAAACCTTGGACCCAACCAATATGGATAGTATCACTATTCACCCCTTGAAGACTAACCTTGTCCTCAAGGTTGCGCAATGTATTCCAATTCTTCAAAATAGTATAGGTTGTGATACAATGAGTGCACCCTTGCCAACAATTTAAGGCAACAACTCGTTGGCCTTTCAATAAACAATTTAATATGTTGATGCAACCATTCACATCTCCAAGGTTTGAAAAAAAAAGGTAAAGAAACGAAATTAAGGGGTCATGAAAACTCACTGGAATTGCAATATGATGCCTAGAATTGTCAATAAAATTCTCACCAAAAACACCTTCGGAACAATCAGAAGGAAAAAAAGAACTGTGTATCAAAATAAATTGTTGAAAACTTGGGGGAGTGGACAGAATTGTTGGTGCAATGTGTGAGTGGAATAGATATTTGGGTCCCACATCAATGGCTTGTAATGAAACAAAGTAGGTTGTATAAGGAGGGAATTGTGGGGAAACAAGCTTGTGATGTGAGAATAGTGAGTGATTGCTCTTTTGCTGCACTGTTTGGAATTAACAGATGACAAGTGTAGAGAAAAATTCTTTTCCCATGGAGGCATTACATCTGATAACATATAAGAGTTACTGGGTATATGAATGATTAAGTCATCAAATGAATAATAGTAGTTCACCTGGACCTTACTGCTATTAATGAATTGGACAAAGTTTATAAGTTTTGCTTCAGTCCAAATTGTATAAGCCTTCACAAATAACTCAAGTAAACTAGTATGATTATGGGTCTGGCTGAATAGATTGAGAAGGGGATTTAACTTACAGATTACCAATTTTACTGTTGTCTTCTCTAGATCCTTCTCACTCTCTTCCGCGATGAAACACAAATAATCGGCTTTGACACAACATGGATTAACTGAGATGAATTTGATCTTTGTCGGCTGAAGGTTTGCCGGCGGCGACAGTGAAATCATCAGACATTGTGAACCCGCATCTGGAGGTTCTGGTGGAAGTGGTAACGTGGTTGGATCTCTTCCTTTACCTTCACTCTCTGTGAAGGCTAAAAGAAACGGCGAGTATATCTCTTGACCAAATGTTCGACGCCATCTTGCACCTTCTCCTATGTGATCAATTCTGAAATAGTACTTCCCTATAATAATTATCCCGGTGCACTTGTCAGAGACGCAAACCGTTTCATTTAGTGCCTTTGCTACACCTCTAGAGTCATCAACAAGTAACTCATCAAAAGCTTCAAAAATATCAATGTTTGGTTGGTGAATTGTGCACACAACAGTTCTCCTTGTGTCTACGGTGTTTCTCACAGTTCGCATCACAATAGCAGCAGCTCTAGCATCATGGCCTGATGTTGGTTCATCCATAAAGATGATTGAAGGGTTAGCAACCAATTCCACATCAACAGTAAGCCTTTTCCTTTGTTCTGTTGATAAGCCATTCACTCTTGGAAATCCTACAAGTGCGTCTCTGATTGGTATAAGCTCAATTAATTCCATGACTTCTTCAACAAACATCTTTCTTATTTGTGTGTTAACGTCTGAAGGAAGGCGGAGCCATGCAGAAAATAGTAAAGATTCATAGACAGTAACATAGGGAGAATGGAGATTCCCAAATGTGGAAATCAAGCAACATGGACTGTAACATAGCTGAAGATAAACTGAGTGTTCTTCTAGCCACGGTGGCGTGAGCGGCGGCGGCGGCGGAGAGGGAACTAAGTTTGGTGGATCTGTCCCAAAAAGTTTGAGAGTTTGACAAGGTGATTCTTTTGTAGTGGAAATTGAAAAGGAAGGTACGGTTATTTGGCCATCACAATATTCATGTGAAGATGTTTTATGATCATAATTAAATAATGGCCATGATGATGAAACATGAGTTGCCGCTCTTTTTGTCTTGGCATTAGCAAATGTAGTTACATCTTCAAAACTTAACTTGATACCCTTTTGTTTAGAATCAACCAATTGTATAGGTGACTCACTCTCTGTTTCTGAAATGGCGGACAAAGCTGTTGAAGTTTTTTCTGAGATAGAACCCCCATGAATATCTATTTCCTTAACGCAATTATTTACCTGAGAAAGTTTGACAGTAGTATTAATTTCTCCAATCGGATGTTGTTGATCCATTGAACATTGTTGACTCTTTGATTGCTCCTCAGAACTCGTTGGTGAATTTCCTAGTGAAGGTATTTGTAAATCAGGAATGTTTACAACAAATTCTTGCTTTCCTTCTGTTTGATTCATATCTGTCTTCACAATTTCAAATTTGTTTGACTCAATGCTAATTTTACTGGAAGAAATTAAATCATGTCCAGATGTTGCTTTTTCAATCTCATTCCATGCTGCAACTTTACTTTGCAACTCAGCTTTTTCATTAGGGTTTTCGGTTTCAACTTTGACCGCATCCACTCTTTGAGATTGAACTGAAGCTTCAATACCATAAAGAGATTGTTGAGAAAGTGTAGCTGGATTTATATTTCTACCAGAGCTATGATAAAAAGTGGAGCCTGAATCTGCTGTATGTTTGAAAATCGGAGCCAAGCCTTCCTTATCACGATCAGGAAACCTAATACCCCTTGATCTCAAACTATCATTCTCCTCAATAACTCGACTGTTTTCACCACGGACCCTAATTGGTTCACCTCCCCTGTTCTGATTGTTTCTGTTGTTGTATTTGCGGTTGTTGCTGTTGCGGATGTTGTTGTTGCGGTTGCTGATGTTGATGTTGTCAATCTTAGCTGTCAACGTCGTTATCTGAGCCGTTGTTGTTGTGGATAACGCTGCCATCTGATCTGCAAGAGTTTTCATGGTCGCAGCTAAACCGTCAAAATCTGCCTTGGTAACTGGTTGATCTCCCATCACTAATCACATTAGGAAAAGAACAGGAGAAACCTGCTCTGATACCAACTGACGCAGTACGGAAGCGTAGGGTTAGCAATCGCTAAACCTAGATAGAAAAGAACAAGTTTGCAAGCGACAAACTTGTGAAAATAGGGTTACAAGCGACAAACTTGTGAAAATGGGGTTGCAAGCGACAAACCTATCAAATAAGGGTTTCCGGAATCCACCAGAATTGAGAGAAAAGTCCCGAATATTATTAATGAATAAAAGTGTGCCTCTCAGGCT
>Ga0315914_1002559_pt1 | contig 27815 bp, 16 predicted proteins | sample MpolenodulesMG_FD_203920 | JGI IMG/M metagenome (GOLD analysis project Ga0315914, IMG submission 203920) | Medicago polymorpha root nodule microbial communities from Los Angeles, California, United States - elongated nodules | ecosystem: Host-associated > Plants > Roots > Nodule | place: USA...
ACAATTTGGTTTCTTCTCCCCCCTTTTGGTTCTTCTGATTGATTGCACCTCCCCCCCTTTTGATTCTTCTGATTGCACTTCTCCCACTTTTGATGATTCTTTGGTTGCTCCTCTATTGGTTTCTTCTGTATGACTGCTTGACTGCTTCTCCCTACTGGTTATTTGATTGGTTGATGGTGATCGTTCTTGCTGCTCTCTCTACAAAGATAACTCACTTTGGTTGTTGTTTTCCATTGGTTTTGTTAACAGCTGATTTGGTTTATTTTTCTGGGTTACTTTGTAACAAGTTTAAAGCTTAGTAAGCTTCAGCTTGAGGGGTAGTGTTAGAACTTTATATTATTTAGTATGTTTTTCGTATTTTGTTTAACAAACTCACAATGCTTCTTGTTGACTCATTGTGAGTTTGAGGGTAGATGTTAGATAATAAAGTATTAGGCTTAAGTTATTGGACCTTTATATCAGTAAGTTAGAGTCCATTAGATTTATTATATATTCTCTTCTAGCCTTTTGTAATGTTTAAGCTATTGAAATTCTATAAAACCCTAGCCGTCTCTTTGTTATTCTGTATTGAAACTCAATATTGTTAACAGAATGAAAGTGTTTTAGGAGAGATAAAAACACAGGCTTATACGAAAGTCTAATTTAAATTCAAGTGTTTCTCAAGATCTTTGTAAAGTACGCAAGGTAATAGTATCAGATATCATACTTTCCTTCTCTAAGGTGATATCACTAATCAGATAAGATTTGTAATTTGGTGGAAACTGGACTCAGAATATGCCAAGCAGTATTAATTTCTAAGCAATTTACTATACTAATATCAATTCGTTGTCCCCTTTTAAGCTTCAATTTTAAATACAAGTTTGTCGATAAGTCTTATTAGTATCAAGTATTATGTGATGCCAATCAAATTTCTATCAATAATTTATATCCACATCATTGTGCTCGTTTTCTTATTCCATAAAATGGTTTTTCCTTTTCCTTTCATAATTTGATAAATCCATAGAAATGTGCACATATAAGATATACCATACATCAGCAAATGCTGTAATAAATTTTTACATTAGTACTTATATGAAGTGTTTATCTTAGAAGTGTTTAATTAAGGTTTTTAAAGTAGGGGACAACATTAGTACTTATTTTATTTTATATGATGGAAGAAAACTCCATCCCTCCATCGTTTCTTCACTCTCAAGAAAGCCTGAAACCTGTTTGATAATTGTGCGTTTCTTATTTCCAAAGAAGAATTATCGCCACAAGAAAATTTGATTTTATTTCTTGATAAGATCAAACTGAATGGTCCAATTCATAATAAAATAGAGACAACAAAAGAGAAGAAATTTTTTCAAATTTTCATCATTTTTTTTTATTCCATGAAAGGAATCAGTTTGTTGATTGTTTACAATAAAAGAGTAGAAATGTGTTAAACTTGAATATTATTTCTTATTGAAAGTTTAACCGCCTCTTGAATATCACGTACTCTCTTGAATACATGTGTGATTTGTTCTCTCTTTAAGTTCAATGTCTCTCCTTTAAGAATGGAAGTTACAAGATACAAAAAATGAGCAAATGAAGATTCCAAAACTGCTTTCTTATACACCAAATAAGTGCTCTTCCTTTGAAGCTTATTGGATGCAAACTTTTCTCCTGGGAAAAACAAACATAGAACACAATCGGAACACAAGAAAATAACGTGAAAACTTCAAAGTCAGAGAAAAACTATGGTTGATGTCTAATGACAACCATAGAATAACTCTATATACAAATTTTTACAACATAGAGACTAATCTCAAACACCCACCAACACAATATGCCCACATTCTCCAAAGCAATTATCTAACTACATCATGCCCAAATGTGAGTCGAAATGGAGTAGCGTTAGTTGATTCCGAAGGAGAATTTCGACAAGCACAAAGGACCTGGTAAAGAATTTATGCAATTTTTAGGCTTTTGCCTTACATGCTTCTTGATCAAATTGATTATAATTTCACTGGCTGCTTCGACTTGACAATTTGCTTGTGCATTATAAGGTGTCGAAGTTAGTAATTTAAACCCTATTTGTGAGGCAAATTCCACCATCTTGCGCCCAATAAAAACTGAACCTTGATATGTGGTTATAGTTTCAAGAATCCTAAACATATATACAACTAATCACTGCCTCTTGGTCAACATTAGGTAAAGAGATAGTTTCAATCCATTTAGTTAAATTATCTATCCCAACTAAGATATAATATAATGTTGGTCTTTCGACAAAGCAGGTATAATTTCACCAATTAGGTTTAAAGCTCAAGCTCTAAATGACCAATGTTTAACTATTGAATGTAATACAATTGAAGGTACATGTTGAATTCCTGCGTGTTTTTGACATTCTTGGCAACCTTTCGCAAACTCTATGCAATCTTGTAGTATAATTGACCAATACATACCTTATCGAAACAAGAGTCATTTCATCTTATGGCCTGCTTGATGAGATCCACAAGCTCCAATATGAACATTAGAAATGGCTAAATATGCCTCATTTTCACTAAGACATTTTTTTTTATTATTAAAACTCCTTCAGGAGTCTTTTTAAACCAATTTAATTTGTTTGGTTACAACTATATAAAATGAATCTTTTGGTACAAAATTACCTTCATCTTTTGATACTTATTTTTCTCACCCCAAAAAATATTCTATCTTTCTAAAAGCAACTCTTAGAGCCAGTTTGTTATAACTTTTTTAAGAAAATAATTATTTTTGTTTTAAATTAATCATTTTTTTGTCAAGTAGCCTAGTAGCTAGAATTCACTTTTTTCATGGTGAATGAGTGAGGTGTCTAGGGTTCGAACCTCAGCCCTTGCATATAACAATGCATGTCCCTACCAACTAGTATTGCATCCGTTTGTTATAAATTTTAAAAAAATCAAAATTAAAAAAAATCTAAAAAGAACTTCAAATGAGAAGATGTTAAGGGCCCATTTGTTACAAATTGAAATAAACGTGATTTTGACATAAAATAATTTATAGATTAATTTTTAGAGATTTTATGAAAAATCAGAATCTATTTTGCGTTTGTTTACCATAATAAAAATCATTTTTTTTAAACAAATAATTTAGTTTGTTTGGATACAACTATATAAAAGAAATTTTTTGTTATAAAATTAGTTCAATCTTTTGAAATATATTTTCTCTCTCTAAAAAAAATCTATTTTTTGAGAAGCTGCTCTTAACAACTTCTCATTTGAAGTTTTTTTTTTTTTTTTAGATTCTGATTTTTTTTAAAAGCCGTCGCAAACGGATGCAACACTTTTAAAATTGATCAATTTTTTTATAAAAGAAAGTGATTTTTTCTTAAAAAATCTATAACAAACGAGCTCTAAGAGTATCTTCTAAAATTTATGTTTTTAGAGAGAGAGAGAGAGAGAGTGTAAAAAATTTAAGACAGTTTTGTGACAAAAATTTTCTTTTATATAGATGTATCCAAACAAAATTAATTATATTTTTTAAAAAAATGATTTTTGTTATGATAAACAAACATACAATAGATTCTTAATTTATTTTTTTTAAGGAAGATTCCTATTTTTTTATAAAGGGCTCATTTGTTACAGATTAACGTATAAGTGATTTTGAGATAAAATATTTTTGAGATTATTTGTTAGAGAATTATAAAAAATTAGAATCTATTTTGCGTTTGTTTACTACGATAAAAATCACTTTTTTTAAACAAATTTTACAACGATAAAAATCACTTTTTTTTAAATAAATAATATAGTTTGTTTGTATACAATTATATAAATGGAATTTTTTGTTACAAAATTAATTCAATCTTTTGAACCATATTTTCTCACTCCTCTAAAAAATTCTAATTTTTGAGAAGCTACTCATAACAACTTCTCTTTTGAAGCTATTTATAATTTTCTTTTTAAATTCTAACTTTTTAAAAAAGTTGTAACAAACGGAAACAATACTCTTAAAAGTGATTTTTTTTTATAAAGTGATTTTATTTTTATTAAAAAAGCTATAACAAACGAGTTCAAAATCTGTAAAAGAAAATCTCTAAATCATTGAATGTCAAAATCACTATTATTTTAGAGCCCGTTTGTTATAGCTTTTATAATCTGATTTTTCATAGAATCTCTAATTTATTTTATTGCAAAATAACTTTTATTATAGTCCGTAACAAACGAACATTTAATCTTTAACAAACAGGCCCGAATATGTTTTCATTTGAATTTGTTTTTTAGATTTTCTGTAGAACCTGGTTTTTAAAAATACTATAACTAACATACATAATTTTTTTTTTTAAAAGGCCAAAAGAAACAGATATATTAATAAACCAAAATCAAGCCACTTCAGCACAAGGTGTACGAAAAGAAGAAGCTTGACATAGTATCAGAGAACAACACAAAAAAGGTAGGAAAAAATATCAAACTAATCTAGCTACGTAACTGCATTTAAACAGTATATAGGATTCAACCTCTATAATTGATACTCAAAATAGACTAAAACATATTTCGACTTAAACCGCCAATATGGCTGAAGCTTTATCCTTTCATTAAGTGCCCGCAAACTTTTCTTCTTCTGCTGAAAAATACGTTTGTTTCCTTCCAGATGACCCAAGCAACAAAAAGCAAAATAACATTTAGGAAGCGTATACAATAATTTAAATATTATTTTTGATACACAGATTAAAATAAAAATGATTTTAACATTAAATAATTTAAAGAATAATTTTTTAGAGATTTTATTAAAAAAAATCAAAATCTATTTTATATTTGTTTATAATAATAAAATCATCTTTTAAATTATTTTTTTCTTCATAATTTAGTATGTTTAGATGTAACTATATAAAAGGAATATTTTGTTACAAAATCACCTCAATTTTTTGAAAAAGATAAAACATCCGGGTTCGAATCCCGGATACCAAAAAAAAAAACTATTTATATTGTTTAATATAACCTAATTAAAAAATTGTTCAGTGCCGTATTCTTCCTCTCCGTCAATGGAGAACTCAACGTCCATTGATATGATCAGCTACTTACCTAATAAGTTACTTTGTCACATTCTCTCTTTTCTTCCAACCAAGCTTGCTTTCTGCACAACCCTTCTCTCCAAAAGGTGGGCCACATTATGTTACTCACTCACAGCTCTTCGCTTCGACGGTGATACTGTGAAAGATGCAGACGGCTTCAATAGCTTCTGTCGTTTTGTAGATAAACTCATGCTCTCTCCTTCTGCGACCAACCAACCCATCAAAACGTTTCACTTCATCCTCTCTCGAGGTAATGAAGTTGATCGTCAAAGCTTCGATGCATGGGTAGAAGCGGCAAAACATCGTCAGGTCGAGAAGTTTCATCTCCTCCTCAATAACGTAACATTGAGTCCCACAATTTTCATCTCCAAAACCCTAGTTGTTCTCAAACTTGAGAGATTAAAAGTTGAAACTGATAATTTGTGTGTTGATCTTCCATCTCTCAAAACCCTACATTTGAGTCATGTTTGTTTTCATAGTCGGAATGATTTTATGAAACTTCTTAATGCTTGTCCAATTCTACTAGATTTGGAAACTTCTTTTACTACATATACAAGACATGATTCACATAATGAAGCTGAAGAGGTTAAATCCTTGTTCTTGTCCAAATTGGTTAGAGCCCGCATTTGTTCAACCGATATTCCGTTTAATTTAATTTCTAATGTTGAGTTCCTACGCATAGTGAATTTTGGCAAGGCTTCTGTGAAAGGCATTGGTTTCAAAGGCATTCATGTGTTTCAAAACTTAATTCATATTCGACTATGGCTTTTTGATTTCTTTCATGGCTGGGATGGTGTAGTAGATTTGCTTCAGAATTGCCCCAAACTTCAAATTCTTCTTATTAGAAAGGTTTGTTGACAGTAGTATGTTTGCTTCCTTGTTCTTATTTACATATATTTTTGATAAATTTTACTTTTGATCTCTTTGACAGTGGTGCTCCTGCTTATCGAATGAATGGAAATGCCCAATTTCGGTTCCTGAATGTGTTTCGTCTAGCCTCAGATCATGTACTATTTTAAATTCCGATGGCTCAACAAATGATCTTGCTTTCGCAACATATATATTGCAGAATGCAAGGGTTTTACAGGGCATGAAAATCGATGGTACTGCTCAATCTTCAAATGGAATGCAAAATCCTCAAATTATACAAGAATTATCCTCATGTGCAAGGATGTCTCCTGAATGCAAACTTTCATTTTTCTAGATATAAGTGTTTTCATAATTAGTTTATGTTTTAATATGCAAAGATATCAGTATCTTTCCTTTGGAGAACATATCATAGGTTTAGTGTTCTCGTACAAATTAATTGGGACGATGGTCTTTTAGTATGGACAAATTAATTTTATTTTGCTCTATTGCATTGAAAGTGAGAATTGTTCCCATTTTTTATTAGAGTTTGTTCGATTTTGCTTGTTATTGGAATATGTTGGCATTGAAGAAGTTGTGATATTACAATTATTATCATTTACAGGATGCTGACATTATTAATATTATCTTTTGTTTGTTAACAATAGAAAGATCTAAAGGAAATGCAATGGAAACAGATAGTAACTACTTTCTCTTTCTTACTTTGTACCTATAATCCTTATGATTTAAACACAACATCAAAATCTCTTTGGCCAAGTTGTCACATGTTCAAGAACCACTCCCAAAAGCTTAAGTTGGTTATCTGGAAATGCATGAACTGTTTGTTACATAAAAAATTTTGGCAAATTTTCCGAATTTCTGTTTCAGTCTCTTTCTATTCGCTTGTTTGGATCAACTGTTGTTTCTCTTGCGGTTTTGAGATTTGTTATTAGGTGTCCATTTTGGATGGCCTCCTTTCATTCAGTTATAATTGTTTCTTTAAGATTTTTATGTGATTTCTTCTTTTGCTTAACTTTTTCTTCTTTTTGAACATTGTTGCATCTCCATTAGCACCTTTGACTTATATTTTTGTTTGTTTAAAGAAACGATCAATGTTTTTCCCATAACGACCGTCTTTCTTTGAATGGTTTTGTTGATGCTGATGATCATCATCAACAGAATCAAAATACTAGGTCACGGGGTATAGACATGGCTGTTGTTTTTGCCAAAATTTTAAACCAAAATCCAAGAAATACTCGTCATAGTGACAAGAAATTTGAAATTGAGGTTGAGGCTAACAATCATGGGTTGTCTTCTTCCAACAATAATAACAATTTTCCGACACCGAAAAGCGTTGAAACAGAGAATGATGCAGTGGACTGGTCCTGCCTCAGAATCCTTTTGATGAAGTTTAGAATTATGGAGGGGGTATAAGAAATTGAGTTTGAGTGAAATTCAATATGAAATTGAAGGGTTTTGGGTGTTGATGAATATGTGGTACATGATGTTCTATGGCCTTATTCTGATGCTATGAATATGATGGTGTCATCTTCAAATTATACATTGCAACAACATCAACCACCAACCATAATGGTTCTGATTTTGATTATTTTGTTTGCTATATGATTTTTTTGTTAAGGTTGATGGATAGAAACAAATAGCAGCTTCAAGTGTTGCCATATGTCTTGTTTGATCACATGGGACTGAGAGGCTTTTTGAGGATGTTAAGGAGTTGCCTTGGAAATGGTCATTGAGTAGGTAGAAATTGTTGCCTTGCCTCTTCTATGAATGGTGTCGGGATCCGGGAGATTGTTTGGGGGCTTTGTTATTCTTCTATAGCTCTTTTGTTTCAGCTTTCTCTGTTCAGCCTTTGTGGTTGCGGTCCCTCGCTTGATCCTTTTTTATGGGATATACTTTAGGGTGGCTTATCAGGGTTGTTTTTCTTTAATCGGGTTTTCAAGCTTTCGTCTATACACCGAGCTTTTTGTTTGTTTTGTTATTGCCTTCACCCATTGCATGCCTTGTGTGCGGGTGTAAGTTGTTAATAAATTTTGCAATTAAAAATAAAAGGTTCAATAACTCACACACTATTTCTTCTTTTATATATATGTGTTTTTGTGGTTTAAAAGCTCTAACATTATTCTAACATTCAAGTTATGCTTGATGGTTTACTACTAAAATTTCAATTTGTTTTGGTACATGAGTTCTCTTAGAATTACTGAAAAGCCATGTCTTATGGGTTGCTTGAAGCTATTTTTAAGCTTTATTTGAAACCAGAGAGATGACTCACTTTTTTTTGTCATTTCCAACATTAAGTATTCACTTTTTTTGAGATAATGGTTGAATAGTCAACTTGAAGAGCCCATCTTACGATGTTTTCATGTAAATTTAGAGAACTAAATTTGAGGGGTTTTATTTTGATGCTTAAAATGAAATATTATTTCTTTGTAATGTAAATCAGAACTCTATGCTTCTGGAATTGAGTTCTGATTTTGAGTTTTCATTGTAATGCAAATCACATGAGCCTAGGTATTGTTTGTCACTAAATCCTTCTGGCAGTGAAGCCACCAACAACGTATGCTAAATCCTTCTGGCATTAAATCATTCCCTTTGTTTTGTAAAACGAATACAAACTTCAAACAAAATAATTTTTTTAAAATATACAATAAAGCCTGAGCTTTAAAAATCCCACTACTAAGTGAGACAGCCCATCATTTATTAATATAGAAAATCCCGCTATTAATCAGATAAGCCTTGTAATTTGGTGGAAGCTGGACTCAGAATATGCCAAGCAACTATATAAGAGTGTTGATTCTGTGAATGATATGAGCTCAAGTTGTGATCCAGTTCCTCTTTTCTCGTCTCTTATTTAATATCATGTAAGATGGTATAATGCATGTTTGTCGGTAAGTCTATTAGATTCAAGTAATATATGATGCCAATAAAATTTATATCCAATCATTGTGCTCGTTTTCTTATCCCATACAATGGTTTTTCCTTTTCCTTTCATAATTTGATAAATCTATACAAATGTGCACATATAAGATATACCATACATAAGCTTGTGCTGTAATAGATTACTTACTTTGGTAAACAACAAGCTAGTTTTTCAATACACTTTCACATAAGTACTTAATTAATGAAGAGTTTGTCTTAGAAGTGGTTAATTAATGTTTTTATAGTAGGGGACAACATTTGTAGTATATTGAGCTTTTCATTTGGATGCACCAAGTCTCATGCCTTATTTTATTTTATATAATGGAAGAAAACATCATCCATCAATTGTTTCTTCATCCTCAAGAAAGCCGGAAACCTTTTTGATATTTGTATGTTTCTTATTTTCAAAGAACGATATTGGTACAAGGTTTCCACCGCCGCCTTTGACTAATCTTTGTCAAGGAACCTATGAGATTTACAAGGCGACTTTTCATCTCCCAACCGGATTTTTTTTCATGCACAAGAGCCAATCAAACCTCTGATCACTTGTTAAAAGGGTCGAGTCTCTTACCACTTGGACCAATCCACTATTGGTAACATGTATGCTGTAATATGTCAACAAATCATATATGTGATAAAAATATAAAAACTGTTCAGAAGCAGATAGAGTTCAGCTTCTGAAGTGATAATCATAATCTAAATGCAGCAGATAAAAATAGAGAGAGGGAGAGAGAAGAAAGACACAAAGCAATTATGCAAGTTCCTTCCACAAACCGGAAGTAGTCATGTCCCCCCTGCATTTTCAAGGAGAGTTCACTAAAATGTAATCTCAAATTTACAACTGCTCAATGCTACAACTAGCACGAGACTTCAAATTACTCAAGCACACAAGCACGAGATTTCCTATACTCAAACACACAAGCAAGAGACTTCCAATGCTCAAGCACAACTGCAAGAGACTTCTGATGCTCAAGCACACAAGCAAGAGACTTTCAATCAAACAGAATTACAAAGAAATTTGTTTGAGTTTGAACACTTGATATACAATCAGTGGTGTTCACAATACAAATCAGTTACAGACTCTTAAGACTCTAGAATTTATAAAATATGGACTTTGCTAAGAAATTCTAAGTGACTTTGAAATGCAGAACAATAACAGAGTATGAACTTTGAATTGTTGTAAGAGTCTAGCTTTTGTGTGTATTCTTGTATTGCTGTATTGTTGAGTCTTGCAAACCTTGAGGCATATATAGTTTCGTTCTTCAAGGATTCTAATAGCAATCAACCATGAGAATAGGCGTGGTTGCTAGAGGAACACACTCACTGCACTTCGAAAGAAGCTTTGATACGCTAAAGAGAAACTTGCCTTTAGAAAGTAGGCCGAATATAAAGTTATGGTTTAGGGTTTGTTTGTGAAGGATTTGTCATTACGATGAACCAATAATCGCAAGGCACCTCTTTATTATTATTGTTATTTTCTTTCAAAACAAAAACCAAACCTTTTAACTTTTAAAACTTTCATTCTAATCATTGTTAAAAGTTAATTAAATTCATAACTCCCTGTCGAAACGATACTCTATTTTTACTACTTCGGTAGAACCGTGCACTTGCGGTTTTGTTCATCAACTTACAAAATCAAGCTCTTATCACTAAGTTGACACCTTTTAGACTTATTCCTTCTATTTTAATAAGAAAAAAATATTAGAGTTAAATATGTTTTTGATCGTTATAAATATACCAAAATTTTGTTTTATTTTAGTCCATTCTTTTAAGTCAACTCATGTGTAGACTTCATATTTTTAATCAAATTTTGCATAAATGTTTAGAATATTATATGAATCTCTTCCAAAACAAAAAAAAACTTTTTAACAAAACATGAATTAGATATGGACGTTTTTGGCGCTTAAAACTCATATTAAAATCATCTTTAGTTAAAAAGTTTTTTCTTTGGAAGATATTGTTATAATATTCTTCATAATTCATTAAAAACTATAAAGGTTACACATGAGTTGAGTTAAAATTAGGGACCAAAAATGACGACGAAACTTTTTTGGGGATTAAAAATCGAAGGAAAATTTTAATGAGACTAAGACGAAATAATAGTATATTTATAGAGACCAAAAGTATATTTAACTCAAAATATTATACCACACACTTTCATATTGACAACAAACTATTATTCAAACAAAAATCATTAATTATGATATCCAGTTATATTTTATTTCATGACGAGAAGATTCTTATTTAAGTACAACAATTGGATAATTTTACTCATTTAATAATGGGTAGGGATTTCTGTACTTAAAAATGTTTATTTTATTTTATATATGTTAGTAATTTTACTAAATCCAGTTACTTTCACCCGCTTGTGCATTTATTAATTATATGTCTAACTCGGACAACGCTGGGTAAATACACTAGTAACATAAAACGGCAAAGTATACATAAGCCTACAAATATGACTATATTAAAATCTCTCGAATAGCCATGCCTCCGGATCTGCAACGTTGATGACGCCAAAGTCATTAGTTGGATCTGCAATGGATCGAGGTTGAGCTGACAATCTGAACCGAACAAACACCTGAACAAGAGGGAAAAGACAAACAAAACAATGTTGCACTAAGACGACGAAATCACGAAAGAAAAACCTAATTCGATGTGAAAATCACTTATTTAAATAAAAGAGAAGGAGAAAAACAGTTTAGAAGGGTGATTTGGGGTCAAAAATTGACCCTAAACCACCTATCTTTGATGGATTGAGGAGAAGAATTTAGGGTTTTAGCTGACGGCTCACAAAACAGGGAGGGGAGAAAATAAGAGAGAAATTATCATAGTTATAACTTGAAATCATATTATATTTTCAAGAGGAATGCTAACAACACACCTTCTAACACACACTTTTCAACACACTCCCTTTGATTGGTTAAAATTCACATGGGTCCCACCAAATCATGTGGGTCCTATATACTTTTTGTGGGTTCCATGTGAATTTTAACCAATCAAAGAGAGTGTGTTGAAAAGTGTGTGTTAGAAGGTGTGTTGCTAGCATTATATTGGTCTGATACACTATACCATACAAAACATAAATGTCTTCTGCAAAGTACAGACAAGGCCTCAAGGCTTGAATTAAATATATATGCAAAACTGAGTATATGTTCGTACAAAAAAATGTGAATTAATTAAATATGTTTCCAAGGTCTTTCTGCTAGGTTTACACATTCTTTGTGCCTATAACAACCAACAAGATGATCAATAGTCAATCCTGCAGCTTGCATAAAAGAGTGAACAATCACTGGACCCAAATATCTAAAGCCACGTTTTAATAAGTCCTTGCTTATGGCATCTGCTTTTGGTGTCCTTAATGGAACATCTCTTGAGTATCTGTATTTGTTAATCACTGGTTTGTGATTCACGTAACTCCATATATAGCTACTGAATGATCCATATTCCCTCCTAATCTGTAGAAAAAGAAAATAAATCGCCAATAAGGGTTCTAAAAGCGTTTTCAATTTTCCTTTTCTAAAATTTGTGTTCGTTTTAAATTGTTAATAAGAAGATAGTTGACTCGTGTAGTGAAAAATGTGGATGTATAAACATTAAATATATGTTATGTACCTACCTTCATCATGCATTTGGCATTGTCCACTATGCACTTAACTCTGCACTCAGCTAATACAAGTTCTGTGGTTGATGCTATCTCTATGACTTCCTTCTCCTCCATTTTGGAAACAATGTAAGGATCAAATCCAGCAAAAACTTGTCTGCGTCAAGAACAAAATTATACAAATTTGTTAATGTAATTTCAAACCAAACAAACATGGATATAGATTTTTTTTTTGCAGCATAATGAATTTTACCTTAGAACTTCCTTTCTTTTTAGAATTTCTGTCCAGTTGTAATCTATCAGCAATCCCGACAATGCAAGCAGCTCGAACAGTTTTCTGTCTCAGTGTTCAAGAAATTAAGATTGTTGGAAAATGCGTACGAACATATGGAAATGGATTCCTTTTGGTCAAAATACCAAGTGACTATAGGAAGTCTATCAGAACTATTGGATGAAGATCGCTTTTTTAAATCTGGTTTACCGTATTTGAAATATGAATCGTCTGATTTTATCCAACTGTGCTGACATACTGACTGTGGTGAATTAATATGTAACGAATAAACAATGCTTACTTGTCATCATAAGCTGGAACTCCCCAACACTCGTCATGAAATTCTATGTATGCCGTATCTGCACAATACCTCTATCATTTCTTAATTCTTATTGTAATTTATCTTGGTGAAAATGTTATTGGAATTTATCTTAATGTTGCATATGCAAAAAATTGTAACTGGTAGAATTTATTATATCTATGCAATAGAAAGTAAAATGAAGAGAAAAAAAATTCAAAATGCTTATACCACAGTTTTTTGTGATCCAGTTGCATCTTTTCAATTCACCAAGCTCGGCCGCGTGTGGATTTTGTTGTTTCTGTGCAATATTAATAAGTGTATGTTCTCTTCTATGACGCGGTGAAATCGAATGAAGTGCTAATGAGACTTGTTCATCTGCTATAGTTAAAGAATCTGTGAAACAAGAGTCATTTGAATTTTGTGACAGTGATGATGAAAATGAAGATATGGATGAAGATGAAGAACTTTTTTGTAATCCAATAGGGTACACTCTTTTGAGGTGTTTGTGGAAAATTGTTTGGTTCAATTTCTTTGATTCTTGATCACTTGTTTTTTTCTCCATGGCATGTCTTTTTGCATTTACTTTAGACATGTTTGGGAAGATATGAGGAAAAATTATATAATGCTATGATCAATATGAATGATTTTGTATGGGTTGGTTATGAAATTGAAATCAAGTAGGGGAAAATTCTTAAAGGAGGTTGGTGAAACGTGAGTTTCAAGTTTGTCAAAAAAAATTTAAAAGAAGTTTGTCAAATATTGTTGGTTCTTTGTCTTTAAGAAACATATTTAAGTCTATAAGATAAGGAATTAAGGATGCTTCAATGTTTGGCAACATGTATTAATATCAATATTAGCATTACATATTCTTGAATATAAAACAAAACATAATTAGAAACAAAAAAACAAATACCCTATTAACAAATCTTTTGCTTGTTTTCTTGTTGAATATGCAGACTAAGACAATGATTGTCATGATTGTATAGTCAACAATCCATTTATTTTGCCCAACTTTTTCCGTCTCATGTACAACAATCCATTTATCTATACCTCAAATTAAGTAACCCACACACCCACACCCACTCAATTGTAGTCTAATTTTACTCTGTTTGACTTTCTATAGAATATGATATGATACAATCCAATTGTGGAATTTAAGTTATAATAAAAACATAAAGTACACAAAAGTTTAATATATTATTTAAATATTGTTTTTGAAAGGTATTATAAATATATTATTATGCTATCAACATTCTCCAATAAAAAATGAGCGTTGAAAAGAGTTTGAAAAGAGAGTGTACGTCTCTAACACTCCTCTTATTATAAAACCAAGTTTAATGTATAACCTACTTTTTAGAAAGCATGTATCAATTTAAGAATGTATAAGCATGTATCATATTAAAATAACGTGATTAAACAATGAATTTAATTAATTAAAATCATATTATGCAAAAGGTTTTAAATAGAGCAAGGTTAATAAAAAACAGTATTAAAAGATCTTCACCTAAGAACTTTAATCTTTTCATATGGTGTTTGTTTTCCGTTTTAGTCAGAAAAAATGGTATATCCTGTAAGAGAAAGATAGTGAGGGTAGTTGTGGTGTTTGTCTCAATGCAAGATGTAATGAGTCCATTTCGTTATTCTTAACTCTTACTCGATATGCACCTGTAGCCTACATAGACAACGATACAATATCTTTCTTTTTAGTTATTCGATCATCTCTATTTGAAAACGATATGGCTCTTTAAACAGCTCTGGGGCATGAAATAATAATTTGTGAAATTCTTCCCCAATTACTCACGCGCCTTCCAAAATTTCAAAAAGTATCTATTCGGACTCTATGATTTGAACCAAAGAACATATTGCGGATTCTAGAATTTGAACCATTTCAATAAGTTATCTTTGAATCAGACAATAAATCGTTAGTAAAGATCTTAACCAAGAGAGAGAAAAACACCAATATCTATGCTGGCAATATTATTCAAGGCATTCAATTAAGACAAGATAGATTTAGAATGGTGGGTTTTAATCATGTGGGTGGAACGGGTAATGGCCCAGCTCATAAGCTGCCCAAGACAGTTGCTGTTTTGACATATAAAACTTCTTAAAAACACAAGTAAATGACATTTTTACCCCCACGGTAGTTAACTACCGCTGAATTGATCTGACGGTAGTTAACTACCGCTGTATACCAACACAGCTTAAAAAAAAATTATAAAAAAAGGCTCCAACGGTAGTTGACTACCGTGGAGTATGAAACAATAACAGTGTTGTATACCGTGAATGATTCTTTTTCTTAATTCTCCAAATACTCGATTTACCAATTGTACTATGTACGCTAACAGTGCTGAGACAATAATCAACTTAGAGTTTCTATATTGGATCCCATCAATGTAAGCTTCAACTTCAACTTACCTGCATTTACTACTTTTTCACTAAATAAGCACTTACAGCTTAGTAAAGTGTATTCCACCTTGATGCTTGTATTATGCGAATTAAATGCCTATTTAACTAGGAAACAGGAATAATCAAGGCAGACACATGTGTGGGGAGTGTGCTACCTGCTAATGCATCTTCTAATACAAATCCATATTGTTTCATACTCCACGGTAGTTAACTACCGTTGGAGTTTTTTTTAAAATTTTTTTTTAAGTTGTGTTGGTATACAGCGGTAGTTAACTACCGCCGGATCAATCCAGCGGTAGTTAACTACCGTGGGGGCAGGCACGTCACTTACTTGTGTTGTTAGGAAGTGTTATATGTCAGAAAAGCAATTTTCCTGGCCCAATATGCACTATCAGAGCCCAATAAAGTCGGGCCGGAGGAAACTCCCTCTTGTATTGTATCTGAAGTCCTTTGGGACCTGTTTAATCAATAAAATATTTAGTCTTTTTTTTCAAAAAAAAAAATATATACTTTTTGACTAAGACTCTTCCATCCTCACTTCTCCATTTTCAGTATTCAATCTAAAAAAACTCCCTAAACCCGCCAAAATTCGAATTGCAAAACTTTCCGTATTTTCATTCTAAGCTGCTCGAATCCATCACATTTCAAAATTTTCATATATGGACACACACTGATCACTCATGACTGCCTCTTATATGAAAGAGTGTCGGATAACATATAGACCTAGGCATGACAGCAAAATTTGTATCCAGTTATCCATCCGAACCAACCCCAATTTGACAGGTTTCCCCCGCTTTGAATGTGTTTGGGTTTTCTCTGATTTCAAAATACGGGTATCGGACGGGTAATATAAGTACCCACCTCGAACTCATACCAAACTCGTCCCGAATGTAGAAAATTACTTTATTACTATATTATTGCTCCTTTTATTCCCGTGCTACAGCCTTCTTTAGTTATTCTTCTTTGGGTACGTTCACTCTCATGCCACTGCCTCGAGGACTCCTTTCGTGAGGAGTCCTTTGAAACTTATTAGTGGTTGGCCGTCGGCCCATACCGGAACAAATATTATTATTTTTAAAAAAAAACATCAATATCAACTTTAAAATATGTAGATATGGGCACATGGGTTAGACTTAATATGGACATGGATGAAGAGGAGAAGCAAATAAAGTAAAAATAGATTAGTGTTATTTAAACATCTAAAACTTGATAATGTAATTGACATTGTTTAGAATTACAACATCACTTATGACTTTTTAATTGACTTTGAAAGAAAAAAACTAATCAAAAAAATTAATTTGTATCAATATGGTATTTAAAATACAGCGTGGACGACAAACATTCATTGGTTGAAATTAAGGTAGGTCTCACACTTTGTAAACATGTACCACATAAATTAGTGCGATCAATATAAATTTTATCAAATAAGAGAGTGAGTATTAAGACAAGTGTTGAAAAAGAAGGTATTCTTATCATTTCTCTTCTATATAAATAAGGGTAAAAATGCAATAAAAAAAAGTTATAAATTTGTTTCAATACGTCAACTTTTCATGCGATAGAATGATATTTTTGTTCTATTCCATGATAAAATACACAAACACTGAAATTGAAACTTTGTTTCATTATCTTTTCATTTGCTAATTTTTAAATATCCAAACATGTTCAATGGTCATACATATAGTCATTTTTGGAACGTCAATCTGTATTGTGTAGCAAGTGCTGTTAGAAATCCAGTGAAAGGGTCGCACTCAGTTAGTTACATGAATGGCACATTCAACTAAAATTCATTCAATTGTTGGAGTGAAATGAATGTACCAAACAGCACCAATTAATTGTCTTTTACTTGAAATATTAGATGAAACTATCAGAAACAATATTGTAATGGATCTTGTTGTCCACGGGGCACTCTTTAAGTATACTAAATTAAGTAATTATTCTTTAAAAATGTCAAAGTTTTCAATTTCCAATGCACTGATTACACAAACTTTTATAAAAAATTACCATTTAAGATCTTTAACTAGTGCCCGAGTTAACATTTCTCTATTGTAATTGTGTTTGTGGTACAAGTAATACAAAAGAATTATCCGACACAATTAAATAAACATAATGGAAAATAAAATATAAAAAAACATTGATATTTCAGTACAGGGTCAAAAACATCTGTGTAAATTTTCTAGTTGAGACAGCCATGATCAATTAAACATCTTATTATGTAGGACACATTATGAAGAATTGAATATAAGGACTAACCACCATCTTTTAAAAGATACATAACCTTCACAAGACAGATTGAAGCTTTACTTTAAACATAAGTTATAAAAATGCATCTCATATTTTGCAAACTAAAGTCTATATTCCTGTGAAGCCCCGATACTCTAAAAATGACGAAGAATTGGTATCCGACGCGTACCCGACACCGATAGTATATTCTGATATTGCTGATACAAAAGAAATATTTTGCAAACTAAAGCCTACATTTTGATATTGTTGATACAACAGATGCCCTGAATTACACATGAATTTCACAACATTTGACTCTATATCACACTATGATCTTTCTTTAACACCAAGTTGCTGCAAAGCATGGACAAGTTCTTTCAACTCTTGAAAGGAAACACCATCCTTACTCACAGCCCCAACAGCTTCCTCTTTCATCAACTTAGCTCCTTTCTTTTGTGGACTATCCCCACTCATAATACTTGATATCACCCGACCCAACTTATTCGGGTCAGGCACCGTATCCATTCCCTCACAAACCCTGACTGCAACTCCCATATCCTCCACCAACAGCTTTGCATTCACAAACTGATCAGCCTCCATTGGCCATCCAAGAATCCCAACCCCGGCAACCACGGCTTCCAACACCGAATTCCACCCGCAATGACTCAAAAACCCACCCACAACCCGATGACCTAAAATCGCTATCTGTGGGGCCCAACCCTTCACCACAATTCCCCTACCCGAAACCCGATCCTCAAACCCCTCCGGCACCAATCCATAACCTTCCTCTATTTGCTCCACCGTTGATGGAACCTTCACCACCCAAACAAATCGGATCCCGGATCTTTCCAACCCGAATGCCAATGCTTCCATTTGATCCCTTCTCATTAACATCTGACTCCCAAAACAAACATACAACACTGACCCATCATCATCCCACCGGTCCAACCACCGTAACACGTCGGATCCATCTTCCAAGTCAGACCCGACCCGATCATACCCTAACGGTCCAACAGCAAAAAGTCTTCTATTACCGAATTGACCTTGAATATGATCCAAATAAGCACCTTCCAACGCTCTAAACGTATTGATAACAAATCCCCAGCTTTCATCATTGGAAATGAAACTATCTTTTACAAACTCCGACTCAGGATCCGATTCAACGTAACGACGGAACAAGCTAGGAAGATGATCCCGCTTAAACGACGGCGTTCCGTGAATTTCATTGAACTCAACAACCTCCTGTGACTGAAAGAAAAGTGGGTTTCTCCAGCAACGGTTAATTACCACGGTTAAAAAAGCACCAGATGAGTAAAAAGCGATTCTAGGAATATTAAGTTGAGTAGCTAGCTGTTGAGTCCATCCAAGGAAGAAATCCGAGATGAGAGCAACAGGGGGGTTATGGTGGGTTTTAAACCACTGGATTATTGGGTTTTGAAGATTGGAAAGTGCGTTAATGAAAGGATAGTTTCCGGGGTTTCCGATTTCACGGAGGTTTTCTACATGTGAGGGTATTTTGGGGTGTGAAGGGAATGGGAGGATAAGTGTTTTGATTGTGTTTGGGTGTGTTGATAAGAGAGGGGTTAAGATGGGGAGGTTTTTAGGGGTGATGATGATTGTTATGGTGAAGGTGGATTGAAGGGCTAATTGGTGGGTTAGGTCAAGGAGTGGGAGCATGTGGCCTTGTGCTGGGTATGGGAATATGAGAATGTGAGTCTTTGAGTTTGACATGGTTGGTTTCTTGCTTGCTTGGGTTGTTTTGGGTTCAAGTTGGTACAAACGATTGCCACATGATTCTCATAGAAATTCTCTACTAATGAATTTTCAACTCCACGAATAAAAAACGAATCCTTGACTAGTTTTTACTATGAAAAACAAGTGTGTTAACCCATGTCATCCGTGGGCGACAAAACATTATTTATTAATTTTTAATAATAAATTATGTTTTGTTTTTTTAATAAGGTTAAATATGACTTTAATCCTTACATTTTGCGTCCCTTTAAAGAATAGTATTTACATTTCATTAAATGTTTTTAAAACTTTCACATTTTATCTCCGTTATCAAAATTCGTCCTTACTGTTAATTCTTCAACGAAATGTTCATGTGGTAGTTAGTGGGTACCAATTATTTTATGATTAAATACGTTTTTGGTCCCTATATTTTGCGTGACTTTGAATAATAATCCTTACATTTTAATAAATATTTTTAAAATCACGTAAAATGTAAGGATTATTCTTCAAGGTCACGCAAAATGTACGGACCAAAAACATATTTAACCCTAAAATAATTGGGACACACTAACTGTCACATCAGCATTCCGTTAAAGAATTAACAGCAGAGACTAATTTTGATAACGGAGATAAAATGTAATGATTTTAAAAACATTTAATAAAATGCAGGGATTATTCTTCAAATAAACATAAAATGTAAGAACATATTTAACCTGTTTTAATACCAAGGACGAATACTTATATCTTTTTTCTTGTAACAAAGACAAATAGTTGTCTTGTGAGTGTTTTTTTTTATATTTTCTCATGTATATCCTTTTTTTCCATATTTTGTTATGTATTTTTTTAAGTAAAGCAATAAATGTTATATCACTGTATATTTATACGTGACAAACATATGTCTCATTTTTTTTAATATATTTGTCTTGTATCTTTTTAAATTAGTAGTAAGGAATATTTGTTGTTTTTATTTTTTATATTTTTCAAATATAAATATTTATCTTTTGTTTTTTAATATAGCAACAACAAACTGTGGATTCTTTTTATATTAATTATTAACAAATATTTAACTTTTATATATATATATATATATAATCGGTTATTAAGGGGAGTAACACATTTTAAAGTTATTTGCTGAGGAACCAATTTATTTTAGTTTATTTTTAACGATTTTGAATTGTATAATTTCAAATCACCTCTACCTTTTTTTTTAATTGAGTGTGGGATATCAAATAATTTTCAATACGGTTAAGAGGTAATATTTTTTATAAGTCATAAGTCACTTGTAATATAAATGGGCATATAAATTTTATTTATTTATCTCTCAAAAAAAAAATTATTTAGTTATTTTAAAAAAACGAGATTTGGAAGCATTATATTTTTATATTTAGATTCAATTTATTTTTGACAATTTTGAATTGTTTAATTACAAATCACCTATACCATTTTTTTAATTGATGTGAATTGATCCATTTTTAATTCAATTGAATTCTCATCCGTCATTGAAATCCAATTTAAGAATAAGTCAAACCATATATTTTTAATGTCATTATTATTGTAGGCTTATTTATACCTTTAGTCCCTACAAATAAGGGTCGTTTGAAATTTGGTCCCTAGACCTACTAATTAATTTAAATCGCCACTGCAAAATTTAATCATTTAAAATTTAATCTTTTAACCCATTTAATTACTGTCACATCACTGATTAGCTTATGTGGCACTCCAAGAGATGTATGAGTTAGCAAAAGGTGTGGTGAATGGATAAAAATACCCATGGACTCATCAGACCATTAGAAATGACAAACTACACCTATTTTCTTCTCAAAACCTTCTTCCCTCCTCTTTTTTCTCTTCTCTTCTCTGCAACTGATTCCCTTCCTCTTCATCCTTTTCCCTTCTTTTCCGTATATCTTCTCCCTAACAATCAAAACCCACCATTGTTCGTCGTCGTCCTCTTCTTATTCTCCTTCGTGACGTGGTCACTGTTCATCTACTCACTCTTCTTTTCCTCAAATCAAAACCCCATTGTGCTTTTTTGTTGGAAAATGTCAATTGGGAATACCTCAACACAATTCTCTTATGAAACCGGTTTCAATGGTGGCTCGTTTAACTCGTTTCTAAAATTTTATTCTTTAAAAGAAAGAGTTAGTTTATGTTTTCATGCTATTTATTAATGATTAAAGAAAAATGTATTATAAACAGGGGCATGTATGTAATGGAATAATAATTAATGTAGTTGGAAAATGCAAAGGAGTATTATAAAAAGGGACAAAATTTTTTTCAAAAAGGTCTTATAATTAAGGACTAGTAATTAACATTCTTTTTGGTGTTTTACTTCGTTATCCGATGTAACTACACTTTTCTCTTTACCTCTTCCGTGCAATCCTTGTGCGGGGGAAGTAAAGTTGTTTGATTATATAATTCCATTTTACCTTCTTCAAAAAAATATAGTCTTTGCTGTAAAGTTGAAATATTTTGCCATTTTTCTAACCATAGTAAAAAATTTATCTCGAAAATTATGTATTTTAACATATAAAAACTTTTAAAAAACAACTTTTTCTATATAAACATACCAACTTTTCTACATTTAAAAGACAATTTTTTTCTTTAAAGTTTCTGTAGAGAAATTTTAAATAACAACTTTTTTTACATAAATTTTCTCTTGAAAATTGTGTAATAATTGATTATTGTCAATCTAGAATTGATTAGTTAAATAATTAATCTTACATATGAATCAATCGTCATTTATATTCATGCACCAAACCCAATAACGTTAGTGTGAAAGGATGTTTATGTGAAAACTCAATTCCACATAATTAATATAAGGCCTAAATCGAGTTTATCGAAAGTGATCCCTTTCACCTCACAATCTGATTTTCCAAAATTCAGTTAGATCCAATGTAAAATCCTAATGTGATATAATCATTTGTTCTCATCAATAAAATTAATGCAGTATCTGCTCACACATATGGAAGATCTTAATCTAGTTTATTATTATACTTATCCTAATGCTACATTACAAAGTGAAAACATAACCATAAACATATATTAATTAGAGCATATATTTGTATTTTGTTGTTGAAATAATACAACTGATTTATTAATTAGAGCATCTTGAAGCCAGATGACTTGCATATTGTCTTCTCAATGAAGCAACGTGTTGCATATATTTTATTGGCAATTTGAGACGGGTGATCATCAAAGAAGAGATGAGTGTTTCTGTTTGCACAAGTAGCATTATAAGGATGGCATTGGAGATCACCAAGAATGTTATTTGGGCAGCAAGGTTTCCATGTTTCTAATATCCCTGCAAATAAAATCAGTTACTATTCAATTCGGTCCGCCAATGCCAACATAAGTCATTATAAGTTCGACTCGGGTCCTCTCCCACGAATTAGCATCTGTGTGGATCAACTAGTTAAAAAATTGTTGCAGCTGCACCGTGAGAGAGGATCTGAATCTCGTTAAATCAAACATTGAATAACCATTTGAATTTCTTCTTACCATATTTGTATCCATTTTCTCTTAGATACATAATGGACTCATAAAGATCTGAATGCATAAAAGTAAAGCCAGGAAGTTGAGACTGCAGCTTTTGAAGTACATTAGGCAAACGATTATTATAATAGGAAATTGCCCTGTTTATTTTCTCATTGCATTCTCCTCTTGGTCTTGGTCTTGGAGCAAATGATGGAAAGCACCCAAGTGGTGCAATATTATTCGTGAAAAACCTTCTAGCTCCTAGGTTGTAAATTTTCTGCAATAAGCAAATCATTGCACAATTGAAATAAATTTCATGTGCTCCAATTTTATGTTTTGTTAAAATAAATAAAAATAAAAATATAATATAATATTAAATGATTGGATGATGCATACCTACTCAAATAAAATTATTGGAAAAGTTTATCAAAATAATCTTTTATTTTTTAATATTTTGTTTTTTTAATTAACCCTCCTTTATCAGAGAAAATGGACATTGATAGCCCATAGTTTTACCATGTTTGATTAAATAAATTATATCATCACCGAATTACAATTAGATTCATCAAAGATACAATAGAAAAATTTCAACGGTGCTTTTTTTCTTCAATGGAAAAAGTCAAAATACATTACATTATCGTCAAATACATTTAGTTTCAGGTCAAAATAATAAAACAATCATAACCATTCCTATTATTTTATAATATTTAATCAATGGTTCAATCTAGATGAACCTAAGTTGAGGAAATTTGGCTAAACATTGCCGTGAAACCATATGTATATGTAAATTCCAATGTCTGTTTATGTATAATTGCATTTTTTTTTTTTTTAAGGAATGTATCATTGCAATTATAGAGTTAAAAAGAACAATAAATTTTGTCACATACCTGCAAGCGTAGGGAAAATTCTTTTAGCAAATAGGAAGAAAATTTTCTAGAGCCACGGAAGGTTCTGTTAACCAAGTTGTCATTCACACCAGTAGAGACAACAAACAAGGATTCAGATAGATGCTTCTCTAATTTTTCTTTTTCATCAAACATATGTGGCAAGTTATTCTTAATAACCCTTTTGAATAACTTTATCTGTTTGTCAAGAGTCAAAGTTTTCTGCAAAAAGGAAAGAAAAAAAAAACTCTTCAATTCAAAGAATAGCTAAGCTTATGAACTTCAAAAATGTAGGTATCAAATTTACATTGTTAGTTTCTGGAAGAATGCCCGAACCAGCAGACGCAAAATTTATGCCTGTCGTGATTTTGTTTCTTCGAGCCTTTGAAAGTCCCAGATAGGGAGGAACAAAGGGTAGCCCTAGATGTATAGCTGCATAAAGAATGAAATGAAATGTCATTCAAATGAATCTATGAAGTCCGGACACTAGACACTACATATCAATACAGATATTAATTTGAGAAAAGAGAATAATTAAATCTCTATGCGGGACTCCAATTCATTTCCAACATTAGAAACGCCTTCAATCTAAAGAGTTAATATGTTACATAGAGATAAATTAATAAATTAGTAGGAAAAATTTGTTAAGATAATGAACTATGAATTTAACAAACAAAGAAATGACATAGTGAAAAATGTGAATTGTGTTTTCTCACCTAAGTAATCAACAACAGTTTTTCCATTAGTGTTTCGACCAGTAGGTTTGCCACCACCAAAGTCTATACCATAAGGAGGAAATTTTGCATTTGATTGAATTGGAAGATAATTGTTGTTACCACTGTCAACAAGGGAATCACCAAAAACATAGATAGCTGGAATCTGTTTTGGGTGATATGAATGTGTTGATGATGCTAGGGGTAACAGCAAAGTAATTAACACATAAGAAAAAGTGAGATAATTAATATTCATTTTCTGACACCAATATAGAAATAGTGTGGGAGGGGTGTAAATGTAATAAACTGGACTGTGTTTGTGGTCATTTATAATGATTGTTGTTGAACATTTGTTTGGGGTTTTATAGTGGTATAGATGTTTTTCTAGAAGAAAAAGAATATATCAATGTGAACATAAGAGATATAATTTACAATTACATCAATGTACGTATAACCTTATTACAAGGATTCAATGTGAAAGAGCAACCTATTTTTGTCTACAAAATCCCCCCTTGAATAAAATTCCATTTTGTTGATTTCTGAAATCAAATCAAGTGACTCAGCTTTTTGGATTTTTGCCTTTCAAGAACTTACCATTATGGAGAAACTCTTCAGCTTCATCTCTAATTGCTTAGTACCTTATGCCAAATAGAGTACACATGGTCAGATCCCTTAATTAGTGATGCATTTGAGGCTATCACAAGAATAAGTAAATAAGAGATTCCTTCTTTTCAATGTGGTATTGTATTACAACTTTTACATTAACATCAAACACAATGGAATCTTTGGTTTAGGGAAAAACACAAAAGTACCCGGTCCAATAAATTACAATTATGCATATACTTACACATTAGTTGTCTTATTACAGGGGTATTATTTGTTCCCTTAAAAAAAAGTTGTATTATTTATTACTTTAAAATATCAATAAGATGATAATCATACTTCCTTCAAAAAAAGATATTAATCATATTTTTCAAACATTATGTACTAAATCTCAATATATTTAACTATTCAATTCGGATGTGGAAAAATAAGCAAAGAACATTGTAATTGTTGGAACATTGCTGTGAAGATGGAAAGAAATTGGAAGGTTGGAAAATTAAACACCAAGTAATTAAACTCTTGTTAAAAAACCAAGTAATTAAACTTTGATCTAGTATTGTGTGAATTGAAAAAAATAGAGTGTGGGGGTCCCACATAAAACAGAACACACACATTAGTAGTGTTTAAATAGCGGTATTTAATTTTAAATACTTGATAATGATGAAAATAATAATTATTTTTATTCTTTATTCATTGATATCACTTCTCATAATTTTAGCTTATGTTTGTTGTGATAAGATTGAGAATCCAACTGAATTTCATATCTTTCCTTCATTAGTTTGTTTCAACTAATCTTATGGTTTGTTTCTTTTTGAACTTATCCAATTAGTTTGTTACTTGAGCTTATCTGTGGGTTGCTTAATTTTTAAGTTTACTTAATTCTTAAGTTTCTCCAAATTAGTTACAAACTCTCCCTATAGAAGGAGAGCGCACCTAGTTCAAATATCACACCAAAGAGTTTCTATTGAATTGTTGAGAACTCTTTCTCTCTTCTCCCTCTAGCTCGTGTTGACGAGCTATTCTTCTCCTCATCTTTTTTTTTCTCTGTCCCTTCAAAAATAAGAGTGTTCTTAAGACCTTAGTCCCTATTCGGTATAATGTCCAATCAGAATTAAGAAAGATCTTAAAAACATAGTCCCTTCGATAATGTATCTCCCTTCAGAATAAAGAATACTTTTGAGATCATAGTCCAGTCCATTTTTTAACAATAATGTCCCATCGAAATTAAGAATGATCTTAGCAGTACATAAATATTCTTTAAATATTTTTCTATTTGAGGAGAATTTAAAAAGTCAAAATGGTGGTATCACCATATTTGAGTGGCCGTAGTACCATATTGATAGTTTGGAGAACTTAAAAGTTAGAATGGTGGTGACACCATATTTGAGTAGTCTCAGCACCATTATATAGTGGTAACAATACCATATTAACGTGGTTTCAGTATGAAAGAGTGGTCTTAGTACCATATTTTTTCTACAGTGTAGTAGTTAACCGCACAGTTGTAGTCAGACTTGTTTTATCCTAGAGGCGAAGTGGTTGATAGTCTGCCTTGCACAACTTTAGGCAGTGCCACGAAACGTTTTGAAGAAAGCGACCTGGTCGTGACTCAACCTAATAACAACTTCGGTAGATATTCTTTTTCAAAAAGAATTTGAAAATCCAAATACAACAGTTTGAAAATCCAAAAATAAAAGTAATTAACCTCAAGTCATTAATGAACTTCTTCAAATGACAATATTGATTTCGAGTTTGATTCAAAATAGCAGTCGATGCCTTCACCAACAATCGAGATGATGCTACGGATTTTGGATATGTTATATTAGCATGTAAACGTATTGCTGTCTCTCAATTCACAAACTATCATGTTAAGTTTAGTCAAAGACAAGCAAATGAGATTGCTCATGATTTAGTATGGGGTAGCCATATTTTAAGCTAGATCCATTATTCCCTCAAAAAAAGAAAAAAAAAACTAGCTCCATTATTGTTTTAAACTTTGACCCATTATTACTAGGCAAACACATGATGAATTTTGTCCCTTTATAATAACTAGAGACTAAATTCATTCATAAAGAAAATAGAATCTATTTTGTATTAAATCAGGTCTTTAGAAAAAACATGAGCTCTGAGCGACTGAGAGGGGGAGTGCGAGAGAACCGTGATTGCCAGTGGCACCGCCATGGGCAATCGCACCGGTACGTTGCGCCAGAGGTGAGGATCATTGGGGGGGATAGGGTTCCAGGCAAGGTGCCATGTTGCGCTAAAAAAACACACTTAGAGCAAGTGTACTCTATCACAGAAGTAGTATAAAAGATTATCGTATCCACATGGATTAATTAACAAGTACCAAACTAATTGAAATTATTTATTATTTAGACGAACAAGTAGTAAAATGGTTTCGGTAACTAAATAAAAAAGGTAATGATGAAGAAGGATAAAAAAAAAACACAGAGTTGTAAATCAATAGAGAGAGGTCTAGGGTCGCGGTTTCACTTGCAAGTTTCGATTCCTTTATGTCTAGTTGTAATTAAAATCCTATTTTTATTCAATCACCAATCCCTTTACTAAAACTATTAATCCGTTTGGTCTTTCGTGATTAATATTCTTTTTCCTAAATTAACACGTTGTTTGATCATGCAAAGAGTTCAAATTCAAGAAAAGCATTAAGTGTGAAAAGGTTGAATGATTGGAAGACTAAAACTAAAGTTTGATCATGCAATAATTCTAGTCTCAATTGTCCTATAGGTCCACCAACTAACTGCAGTACGATCGCTGATCAATTAACTGATTGTTAACATGCAAAGGTTTGATAATTTT
>Ga0315914_1002560_pt1 | contig 27801 bp, 12 predicted proteins | sample MpolenodulesMG_FD_203920 | JGI IMG/M metagenome (GOLD analysis project Ga0315914, IMG submission 203920) | Medicago polymorpha root nodule microbial communities from Los Angeles, California, United States - elongated nodules | ecosystem: Host-associated > Plants > Roots > Nodule | place: USA...
TTTCCTTTCACTAATGTTTTATTCATACCATTCATTCTCTCATTTGCACTGAATACTAATCTTAACACCCTTTCCCTGCATAATGAGAGGAAAGTGTTTTCTTTGCCAGCTAGGCTATTCTTTCTTTGTGAATTACTAATCACTACTAAAATGGTGTCTTTTTAGAGTTCTTTAAGAGTTTAGATAGAAAAATGGTGTCCTTTTAGAGTTTAGAAATGAATGCAGTTGATCTAAGTTTAAAACGCATGGACATGTGTTCTAATAATAACCTTTATAATTGATTTTTCTGCGTTGAGATTTTATTTTTCAGTAGGAAGAACTGAATAAGACCTACATATTACATGATTCTAGGATTATGAGTCATCATCAATTCATTTGATTTGATCCAAATAAGTTACTTGGATTTATTTATTATTAATAACTTAGATTAATAGATAGCTCTATTTCATTTTATTACCAATACTAATGTTCATGCTATATCCATTTGTTTTTTCAATTTGGTGACTTTCTATGTGTAAAAGTAATTGCCTATAAGATAGATACTGCTAGCTAAAACTGACAGAACATTTATTAAGACAACAATAAGGTTGTCTTTCCCCTCTTTTTCTTCTTATTCTTGGAATGATCCGAATGATAGTAAACATTGCATCCTATATTATTTTCTCTTTGATTTAAATTTGTACATGGGCATGATATACCGAAGATAGACGAATGATGATAAATGGAAATGTTTAATGGAAGTTTTGCGTTTAGCTATTTTATTCTAATTAGCTTTTATTCATTTCCTGTAACGTATTTGCTTTAGATATTGGTTTTTCACAAGTTCCATTACATTGTTGATCTTTTGTTATAAAAGAATAAGCCAATAGTCTCTCTATGCATTTCTACACTAATAGTGTACTCATTTATATTGTAGTGAATTCTATTACAACATAAGGAAGAAACTCAAGTGGTTTTTGTTTAATGCAGGCATTGTAGCCATAGTTCATCCTTTCTACCATTGCCGCAAAAGGAATGACCAAGAATATCTAAAACAGCACAAGGAAGAAACTCAGGATTTTTGTTTTCAATACCCTCTCTTATGTGTGCCTGAATAATTGATTTTGCCATCTCAAATGACACTATTGCAAGCTCTCTATTGTTGTTATAAATTGAAGAATGTGATGGTTACAGTTGAGGTTCCATCGTCATTACATATTGAAGAATTGAATGACAGTAATTGGCATGAGAAAATAAATTTATTGTAAAAAATTGACTTGGCCCTTTGTGAAATTTGGAAAAAGATTTATTTTGTATTAAATTAAATGTATTAATAACAAGATTCATAAATTGATAAAAAAGTAATTGTTTACCTCTTATAAATAGAACCTAACAAATAAAACGAGAAAGATTAATCGTTAAAAAATATTAGCTTCTAAATGTTTTCTTATCTACGAAATGATTCATATTGCAATATATTAGTTTCTCTATTGTTTATGACCCGGGCGGTAGCACGGGTAAAAGTTCTAGTTTGTATGAAAGTGAATGATGAACAATTTCATGTTTAGGGTTCTTAGTTACCCATTTGTGCCATTTATGATCAATACTTGTTAATTGTTGCCATGCAAATGTTATAGACTGTTTTTATGATGTTCTGGATGGATAATGTGCATTAGATTGCTAGAAAAACAAGACTTTTATGCAAAACACGTTTTTTGGAAAAACTGGGCTGAAGAAACTCGCTAATAGCCAAAATTTCGCTAATAGCGAAATTCCTCCAGTAGCTTTTTGCTAATAGCCAACCTGGGGGCAAAAATGACAGCTTTTTCAAAAGTTGTCAGATCGTCCCTAGGGTCCGTGGTGGCTTCCGGGGGTCACTTTCGCAGTCTTTTATACGTTAAAAACCCTTTATAACATCAACCATCAAATGCACATTACATCTAAAGATCCTGAAAGAAACACATGGGCAATCATTAACAATTCAACAATGAATGACACATGAGAGTAATGATATGAATTACATACTAGTAGAAATTAACTCTAAGAATAGGAAAACTATAGAGCTTCAACGTAGACCGTCGAGAATAAGTAAGTTATCCTGTAACCTATGAACATTAGGAATAAGTTATGTATGATTAAGAATATGCACGTAATGATTCACTACACGAGTAGGTTACGGACTCGGGGTGAACATTCAGGTAAGATTAAGTATAAGCCCTTTTGTACAATCAAGACTATAAGTAAAATGAACATGTCGTGTCTTTCCGTTATCCACACCAAGCGATACAAGAGGTTCACGCCAAGGGGGACGGGATACGCTCTGCAAGGTAGGCCCACGGGACATTAAGAGGAGTACCGGTGTTAGCCTCATATAGGAATTTAAGGGATTAATTACCAGGGTTACTCCACTCGGGATTAATCCGTAAAACGAACCAAGATAATGTTGTTTGTTACACGCTAACCTCTAACATAATGAATGACTTTGATTATGAATATGATATGTTGTGAGACATGTGTAAGCTTAAGTACAAGGATAAGTTTATGAAGATATATTGTCGACGATCTTAGTACCTCCATGATCGTCCAGTGCAAGACCATGTTATGAATGACTCCATGAAATAGGCCTTTAAAGGGGCTAGCAGGTCGTATCAGGCTTTCAGAAGGCCAGACTCATGCTTAAAAAGTAAACCTACTCCAGGCCGCAGGCCAGGCTTAGGTATTTAAAAAAATGGCGGGCCTAACTCGGCCTAGCCTATTCCTTCCCCTATTCTGAAGTATTCTTTTCTTGTAGATTTGCAACAACCACACACACCTTTTCTATAGTATTAGTAGTTGAACAAAACACCGTCTGAAATTGACTGTTGCAGTTAAAACACATCCTTCATTGTGAATTCAAAAACAAATTCTAAATCGATCCATTTCAAATGAAGATGAAGCAATATTTGTCAACGTGATTCATATTTATCTTTTTGTTGTTCATAATGATTTATACTTTAATCTAAGAAAATAAATATTTATCTGTGTGTTTTTGGTTAAGTTAAGTTTGTTCAAATTACTCATATAGTGCAGTTAACCATATTTTTGCACACACTTAAATCCATATACTTAAAATGTAACGTGGAGGGTGCTTACTACTTTGCCTGCTTACACAAATGTTTTGGAAATTAAAAAAATATAAAAGGTATTGTAAATTTAGAGAGCCTTTTTTGCAATTAAAATGACAGAAGTGTATGATGTCGTGGCTATGAAGCACGGACACTCCTCAGATTAGGACGTGTCCGACACCGACACAACACTGACACTTGTAATTACACTGAATTATGTGATTTTTTTCAAATTATTAGTTGTGTCCGTGTTTCAATGTCTGTGTCCTGTCCGGTGTCCATGTCCGTATCCGTGTTTCATATTTTCGTGGTGTATTTTAGAAGTTGCCTATTAACATGCAGTTAATAATGTATGCATGCATTTAGTAACAGTGTAATTGAGGCAAATGCGAATAATAGATAGAAGATTCCTTATAAGAGAGAGAATATAATAAAGAAGATTCTTCAAAATCAAGTAAAGTGATTTCACTTATGTCACATCGTCACATATCAAACTCGTTTTTTATTTAGCAAATCAAACTCGTTTCTTATAATTTAAAATAGAAAAATGACATTTTTTGACAGGTAGATAAATGAGAATCGATATTTGTACGACCATTTATTTTGTCATAATTTTTTGAACAACTTTTTATTTCCTCTTCTTTTGGAACAAAGAGAGAATGGTGAGAGTATGATATAGTTTTTTTTCTTCTTTAAACAGAGAGTATGACATAATTGTTTTAAAATGATTGGACAAATATCATTTATCTTTAAAATATAAATAACTCTTATACAAAGATAATTTGAGGCTTTCTTATTGTATCTTGATGATGTATCATGAGTTTCCACTCATCATTCAATTTCCTTGTAGTATTTTTCTTTTGGATTTAGGCAATATCATCTATAAAACAATAAGATTATTGATATAAATATTTTTTTTAGATTTAAAAATAAAACTAGTATGAAGTGGTAGAATTATAAGATTTTATTTGTTGTTATTGTAAAATAATATTATAATATCGTGGTGTTTTTGAAGATTAAAAAAATTAAATAACTCATATACAAAATTACAAATAAACTAAAGATGATCAAAGAAGTTTGAATGAAGAGATTATGAGTTCGATCCATGAAAACTAACATAACCATTAACCTTGTTAACATTTGCTTAAAGAAAAAACCAAATACGTGGTTCGACTCTAATATTATTTTTTGGCAAGTAGTTTACAACTTAATTTTGATTTAATTTTAGAAAACTAGAATTCTAATTTTAACAAAAAGAAAATCTCAAAATTTTCAATAGCATCCAAAAGTTGCACCATCCACACTCAGAAACCACGTTGTAATAAATCATTGGCGGTGCAAAGAAAACACATTTCATATATAAACCCATTTCTCTCTCTCTCTCTCTAAATCATCTTAACCGTTTCTCTCTCTCTCTCTAAACAACGGAATCTCTCTCTGGACTTCACCGGCGGCAATATCTCCGGCCACCGCTTTGCGATTGGATTCGCCCCTAAATTTATTCGTTAAGGTTAGCGATTTCATAATACGTAATTTTTTGTTTATTTTCAAAAATATAATCGTTGATTCAATGCTTATGAATTATGATGAAGGTTCTCTGTTTTTCTTGCGTTTGAATTCTATTGCATGTTTGAGTAGATAAATTATTTTGTTACGTTATAAGATTATCATGCAATTGTGACGATGATTGAATTGAGATTATGGATTATTACGATGCTAAGGTTAATTGATTAGAGAGATTTTCAGATTTTTTATTATATGTTGTTGGAATGTATTTTAAGATACAGATGCACAATACCGGATACGACACAGACACCGACGGCTAATAATTCCAAAAAATGACAATTCATAGAAATCACGTGTCCGTGTCCGCGTCGGTTATGAGATAAACCTCCGATTAAAAGTGTCGGTGATATAGAGATTTTAATCTATGTGGTGCTGAGGAGCAAGGTTTTAAGTTGTGGTTGTTATTACATTTCAATCATTGATATCATCGGCTTTGTTGATGGCGAATTGCAGAAAACAGTGATTTTTAACATCATTTAAATGGTCTAAATATTTTTGCATTTTTAACATCATTTATAAAAGTATATAAATTTGTTGAATTCAATTCTTTTAATCTTTATTTATATAAGCTGTTTCAAATGAAGTTGATGGGGAGAGAGAGTCTTCAATCATTGGTGCATCTTGCTCTTGTAATTTTCTTTTACATTTAGTATGACAACTTGATATGGACAACTTATAATTATTTCATTTTCATGTTTGATTAGCTGAAACGTTTAACAAATGAATGACCCATGACTTTTTTATAACAAAATGACCTATTGATTTTGTTCTTCTAATAAACATTGTATGTGAAGAAATACAAATTTACTATAGTCCATGTGCCAAGTGCTTGTGAATAAATAAGTTAGATTCTACGGTTAATGTCTGTGAAGAAACATGTTACGTTAGATTATGTATTATTGTGTGCGTGAAGCTTAAATGAAAGGTCCTTGACTAATATGTGTTCAACATTATCAACAGGGTTCAAACCCCAAAAACTAACATAGCTCATTAATTTATATCATACTAACATTTGCCTATAAAAAATGTCGCGTTTATTTATGTATTATTGAACTTGAAAGAGGGGGGAGAGGGCTTCAGCAGCCCGTGTGTTCCCTCCCCTGTATCCCTCTCTGTTGGAGCGTCTATTGTACAGTTTAGGCCTGTCTTTTTAATAATAATCAGAAAATGAATGAGATAGTGGATCGTTGATAACAATTTCAGTGCTAAACAATATTGAGATTTTCTAATTGACACCAGTCCTTGCCATTAACCAACTAATTCTTTTATGATTTCTACCCCTTCCATGGAAGGAAGAAGAGTGACAGCAATAAAATGTTTTAGTTTGTAGTTATGATCAAGAATTAATTTGAATGATCCTTGCTTTTCCAGGTACTGAAGTTAAAGATAAAGGGAATTTGATCAGTAAATCATTTCTGTACCTGGAATTTTGGATTCTTCCGCAATGGGTGCAGGTGAAGATCTTGAAAACAATGCAGCTAGTGTTGCTGAGAATCCTGTAAACCAGGCCACTCCTACTACCGAAAATCCTATAAGCAATCAAGCAGGTGGGGCAGAAAATCCTGTAAATGTTGCAAAAGACCAAGCAGTTGGTGCAGAAAACCCCGTAAATGACACTTTAGGTGGTTCAGATGTTTTTGTGAATGATAAAGCACATGCTGCCGAAAATTCTACAAATGATACAGCAGGTGATGATGAAAAAGGAAGTGCTATGAAAGACAAAGCAGGTGATGCCGAACATCTTTTAGATGACAAACAAGGTGCTGCAGAAAATCTCGCAGAAGAGAAACCAGATGCCATTGAAACCCCTGTAAGCAACAAAGCTGACCGCCTTCCAGCAGAAGCAAGGGATATTCTGATATCATTAGCAGGTAAATGGGAGGATGTACTAGATGCAAATGCGTTACAGGTGATCCCTCTCAAGGGGGCAATGACAAATGAGGTATTCGAAATAAAGTGGCCAGCTACAACTGAGGAAACCTCACGAAAGGTTCTTGTTAGGATCTACGGGGAGGGTGTGGAAATTTTCTTTGATAGGGATGATGAAATACGGACATTTGAGTACATGTCAAAGAATGGTCAGGGACCTCGTCTATTAGGACGTTTTACAAATGGACGTGTTGAAGAGTTTATCCATGCACGGGTAATCTCACACTTATTATTTTTAATCTTAGTTCTGTAGTATAATACTCAAACCAACTTTTAGAAAATTATTATGTTTGATTAATGATTAAAAACCATAAAACGGATGCATTATAAAACCAGTATCACTTCAAATTTAGGCATTTTTTCATTGTTCACCCTGAAGTGTTACGGTTCATAAATTTATTGTTTTTTTTAATAATGAACTACCAAACTTATGAACTCGATGTGCTCATATATTCCATGTTTCCCTTCTGAATTTATCAGACACTGTCAGCTTCTGATCTACGTGATCCATCCATTTCTGCTCTTATAGCGGCCAAAATGAAGGAGTTCCATGATCTAGATATGCCTGGTGAAAAGAAAGCGCATCTTTGGCCTACATTGAGGTATGTACAGAATAAGAATAAGAATTTAGTTGTGTTTCATTTGTTTAAAAACTTTACTTAAATAGTTAAGTTTCAACCTCAACATCATTTCTCAGACTATTTTATTTCAATGCTTCAGAAATTGGCTTAGTGAGGCCAAACGTTTGTCTTCTCCAAAAGAAGTCGAAGCTTTTTATTTGGACACGGTCGACAAGGAAATCTCTATTTTAGAAAAGGAGCTCTCAGGCTCGCATCAACGGATAGGGTTTTGCCACAATGATTTGCAATATGGTAACATAATGCTTGACGAGGAGACCAACTCTGTGACCATAATAGTGAGTTTCTCTTTGTACTAGCTAGTAAAATCATCATTCTAATGTTAATACCTTTGTTTGCAGACAAATTATATAATATTTTATTTAATTTTCATTGGACCTGCTCTGAAGAAATAATTATCTCTTCTATCATAACAGACTCGTCAATTATTAACTTTTTTTCCTTATAAAAGAGAAATTTTGTGATACAGAGCTCTTGTCATTGACTTATCTCATATATTTAAATAAAATGTTAAGCCCTTTTTTACTGACAAAAATGTTATTCCCTTTTGTTTTGTCAAAAAAATTGTCGTTCCTTTTCTGTTGACAATTTTTTTTATTCTCTTAGCATATACAATTTTCATTGCACTATTAAATGTGTAATATTATCCTGTTTCCTCCTTCAACTGAACTTTACCAAAACCTATGGAAGAATTTTGTTTGTAAAAAATGAAAATAAAAAAATGCTATGTTTCGAGATCATGGCTTAAAATTGATTATGTTTTAAGACTAGCAAGCCTGTAAATCCCATCCCCCCTTGAGTTACACAACATTGATGCCCTCCCTTGTCCAAAAAAAAAAAGAGTCATCATTAGAAAATAAACCTATCTGTATTTATGGCCAGATAGCATTTTGAATACGGGGAGAAGATTTTTGAGTTTTATTAATTACAGCCTGATGAGTGTTGTTGGTTTCCTTTTGAGTTTTATTCATCTACATTTTGAAAGCTAAAATTTTAAAATTGTGTACATATTGGGAGTCAAGGATGGCAGATGTGATATAAAATGTGAAATGATGACATATATTATGTGATCACTTTGCACCTTTGTTTGATATGTTTATTAACATGGCTAGTAGTATGAGAAACTGGTTCACTCAATCATTTGGTTGGTCTTTCTTTCTTTCCTTCGTTATATTTTTTTTTTGCCAAATATCTTGGTTTCAAGAACAAGAGATCATAACCAGCAAGTATGATTTAATGTTATGTCTGTAACAGGACTATGAATATGCTAGTCACAATCCTATAGCGTATGATATAGCAAACCACTTTTGTGAGATGGCGGCGAACTACCATACAGAAACGCCTCATATTCTTGATTATAGCAAATATCCTGGTATGCTACCTGTGGCTTTCTGAAGCATTCAGTATTTTATTGTGTCCTGTGACTAATTATTTTCACATGGCTGGTTCTCTTGACAGACGTTGAGGAGCGTGAAAGATTTGTTAAGGCGTATTTGAGGATCTCAGGTAATAGAATTTTTTTTTTTGTATATCTATTTTCATCGTTTAAATGACCGTTGTCTTGTTCTTATTTTTTTTTGGTAAACTTTTGAAGTTTTCAATCAGCTGACATCGATGATCTATTTCATGGTTTCAAACAAAATAGTTGTATGGTCTAAATTTAACAAAGAATATTTATATTTATACTTCAATGTACCCTTGTATTCCATCATTCATATAATCATGAATGACCTTAAGAACTGGACTGTTAGTTTCTGTTCCTGATTTTATGGGACATGAACACAGGTGAAGAACCAAGTGAGAGTGAAGTGGAGCACCTACTACAAGAAGTTGAGAAGTATACACTCGCAAATCATCTATTCTGGGGCCTTTGGGGAATAATTTCGGTATGTGCACTTTCTTATTTTGTTATTTTATAATTATTATTCTTTGTACTCTTGGATGGTTTGGCTTGAGACCTTGGAGAGGGAGAAGTTATTTAACAACACACACTAGGTTTTGGTGCACCAAGGGTTTTGATAGACTGACAAAAGAAAAGTGGATATTTGCAACCAAAAAAAAAAAGATATGTATTTTATCTTGTTGGCTTTGCCCGCCTTTTAGTTTTTCTGTATTCGAATGAAGATATAGTTCATTTAAAAAAATCTATATATAGTTATGAGCTTTTTTTATTGTTTTAATGAACTCATTGAATCTTCAGCAGTTATCTTTACGTTGGGTATGAATTAACCATAAGTGGGCTTCTCATCAATATCAATTTCCTGTTCCACAGTGCAATTTCTTTTGTAATTTTAAATGTTTGGCGGCAAATACAACAAAGTACTTTTGGTTTCGAGGAAGTTTTACTTCTAAAGTGTCTCATCTTCTGATTATTTTGCTCAGGGACAAGTAAACACAATTGAATTTGACTACAAGGAGTATGCGAAACAGAGGTTTCAAGAGTATTGGGCAAGGAAACCTTATCTTCTAAGCTCTGATGCACCTTCTCCTTTTAATACCCCTGAGGGTACAGGTATTTGATTTAAGTTGTTTTGTTATACTGCCTTGCAAATGAAATAATAGTTGTAATTCACACACAAAAATGTTGGTTGACATAATACAATTTTTATATATATAATTATTGTTTTCAGGAGAGCTTGCGTCCACGGCGCACGCCAAAGGATCGAAGAACTCTGGTATCTTCAGGAAGATGAAAAGAGTTTTGGGTCTTGGCTTGTTCAGGTCGAAAACCTAAACCAAAGGTTCATGCCAAAAACATTTTTCTCAAGATTTTCTTTAATGTTCTAAACAAGTACTATATTTTGGCATCATATTTTTTATTTGTTCATTCTTTAAATTTGTATCAGAATGGTTAATAATGTACGTGATTGTAAGATCAGAAATCTTTAAACATAAGATCTAAATATCTCAAGAGTCTAAAAAGAAGTTGGAAAAAGAAATTTTCAATTTAGTTTAATCAACTAAAATAAAGCTTTTGGCAAATCCTTATGTTATTAATGAAATGGTTTGCATAAGTTAGCCCTTGGTTAATGTAGTGAGTTAGTTACTAATTGATCGATTGCAGAACATCTATTCTAAAAAAACTCGCCTAGGCTTTATGTAAGATTAATTCACCGATGATGACTGAACATGGAGTTGTCGTTGATCGAGTCATCATCAATACTACCAAGGGAAGCAAACGCTAGAGCTGGTGATTCTTAGTCGTGGAAGAGACTTCGTATGCTTGATTTTTAGTTCTTATGTTTAAAACCGGGTCAAACCAGTTTGGCATCGATTCACAATTTCAATCCGCTATACTTTTTTTCAAAAAATGGTTTGGTTTGGCACCGGTTAACAATGAAATGGGTTGGTTTATATGGTTTGGTTTACCATGCACACCCTCACACCTATGGAAAACTAAACAAAAAAACTACTTGATCATATAAAAAAATTTAAAATGAAATTTTATATGATGTGATGAGACGATATGGTGATAATTGAATTTTTATACAAAACTTGTTACACCATCATTTTGAGAATCAGCACGTGCAATTAGATACATAATTCATACCAGCTACGAATAGCATGTTTATATATGGCTTCCAACATGCAAATTTATGTTTATAACAAGTAACTTCTTTTGTTGGGTAGCATAGAAGTTTTAAACATGTTTATCATGCACGTTCCCGTACAAACAACAAACACTTTTGATAACATAAGTTCTGGCATTTACCGGATATTCCATTACATTGAGTCTTTGCCTTTATGCTTTTGCTGCCATTTTTGGACCATATTCTTAGATGCTTTTAGGGGGGTCAACGTAGTAGATGCTAGTTAGACACTTTTCCTGGCTGTAAAATTCCATGTTCCTTGCTCTACAATTACATCATTAGGCAAAACCTCGATATAGAACTCGGATTGATAAACTTGACACTACGAACCTTTTTTTTTTCTCTCTCTTTTAACCACACGATTTCTGTTTTTTTTCTCTCTCATCTCTTCATTCTAACAATTTATTTGTATGACCCGGTAAAAACAAAAGCCAGGTGTTAAGTAGTTCAAGTTGTCCATGAGATCCTAATTCAATTGGTAGAGACATTACAATATACAGCTGTTGAGATTTGAACTCATGATTCCCCACTTATTTATTTTAAGGAGTGAAATTACAACTACTATGCTACTTAATGAAAAACAGTTGTACAATTGTTCCTTTAAAATCAAGTGATATACGTGTCTCGTTAGAGCTCAAGTGATTGACAAGATTTAGTTAAGAATAAATTGGTTGAAAGAATTTAAGTTCGAATCTTTATTGTTAATTTTTTGTTAGATTTTATTTATTTTATGTTTGAATTTTAGATTATCTAAATTCATTTTTCCGAGAATCAGAGAGGTAAGACAAAAACAAAATGTGCAAGTGTCTATGTATAAATAACTTTTATGGCAATAGGGAATGTGACTTGTTTGTTGTTTTTTATTTTTTGATAGCTTATTAGTTGTTTTATATAAACTATCTTGAAAACATTTATTAAATAAATATAAGTAACTTACAAAAATCATATAAGCTCAATAAACAAACATTTAGACATGAAATTTATAATAACACAATTTAACAAGTTAAATAAACCCTTTCAAACACAACGAGTGAGTCCAACCTCTCAACTAGCAAGGAAGGACCATGGTATGAGACTATATTTTAGATAGATTGGATGATAAGGATTCTAGTTTATATAGTGGTGATGAGGCAGATCATCAACCATCTCTTTTTCTCCTAAATATTCCATTGAATTTGGTGTCATTTTCAACCAATAATGGCAGCTAATCCATTACCACATATATTGGATCCAGTGATCAGACTTGTTCAACTGACAATGATACAAGATTCAATTGAAAATGATTTGAACTTGCTGGAATAAAAACTCCATAATCACTGTTATCTTTTAAGCAACTAAATTTTAGATTAGGGTAGGTTAGAGAATTTCGAGTCTAAACTCAAGTCACATTGAGGAGAAGATCATGCCATATGTGTCTACGGTTTTTTTTCTTTCACTTAAATGTTTATAATTGTTTTTTTAAGAAGTCAAACTTGCTCGTTATATCTAAGAAAATGGAACCTAGACCTTCATAGGAGTATACTTCAAGGTCTCAAATCAATACCACCAGGCCAAACCCAAGTTTTAGAGTTTTTAACAAATATAATAATGGACGTTCCTTAGTGTATTCTCTCAATTTTTTTATATGTTTAGGTATTTTAAATGGAATTAAATTTTCCTCTAGAATGAATTATAAATGGAATGAAAAATTTGAAAGAGAAATTTAAGTTTTTACCTCTAGACTACCTTCTAGTCTGAATTTATTGTTAACTTATTTTTAAGTGAATTTATCTAAATATATATAATTTTACATTATTTCAACTCATGTTTTTTCATAAAAAATAATATTCATTCAAATTTTAAAAATTACATCAATTGAGAACAATACAAATCTCAAGGTCATTAAAACAAAACAAAAATTGAAATTGTGAACGAACTCATAAAATCCAGGTTTATAACAAAAATGACATAATGCATACAATTACGACAAAACATAGGTGTCTGGAATACTCATGCATCTAGATCCACAACATTGAAAACGCAAAAGTCATTGTTTGAATTTGTAATAGACATCAAACGAAGAAAATCCGCCAATGATCCTAATAAACACTGCAACAAGACAATAACTCAAATTATCAAACCAAGAAGACGAACAACACGACATCGTCGCATTTAGACAACGAAATCAGAGACAAAACACAAGAAAAAACAAATCTCTGTGAAAGAATGTTTGACAGAGATAATCGACAAATCCTCCTTCCTTACATATCCCAAAGAATGTTTGACAAAAATAACTTATAAATTAGTTGAAGAAAATTGTTCCATAGTGTGGTGGCAATCTAAACCAAGTTGTTTCCTAGCCATGGTATCACCGCACCCACCTCAGAAATATGCTGCTTTTGTGTATGCTTTAGCCATATTCCAAAATTGGAATACATATCTAGTCTTTCTTTAGAATTCAACCATACCAATTCTTTGAAGTATCTTTTTTTTATAAAGAATAATTTAAATCTCAGAAGAAATTTGTTTTATGTACACATCGATCCATTGCATGCATGGCACAAACAGCTTATGGTCTTGAATGCACATGTTCTTAAAGTCAAAGACTTAAATTAAAACCTATTTCAAGATACATGAGATGCAGTGATTTTTTACTTGCAGATTCAAGATGATGAACTAGAATCAAGAAAGAGAATTAAGAATTTAAATAAAAAAAGAAAGAAAGAAATGGTCATGTTAATTTGTGTTTTAAGGACACATGTTTAACAACCCAAAAATAAAAATATTTTTTTAAATTTTGTGCATTCAATTAATCAAAAGTAAAAAAATTAAATTCAAATGCATTAATTACAACAAAATATTTCTACTTTTGAATCGTTAACTTATGTCTTAAGGGCACAAGTTAATATTTTCCATAAAAAAATGTTGTCTAATTATTGTTCAGATAAAGGATAGACAGCATGCTGAGCCATTTGCCAGAAGGTTATCCCAAGAGATAAAAAATTGTCCAATTTTTGTTTATGAAAACCAAATTGAACGGATACAAGAGACAATTGATTCTAGGTTCTCCATCTCTCATAAGCCAGCTCTAGTTTTTTTATCTTTAGGTTCTGTGATTCATTTTCTTCATTGAGAGGTGTTTTTGTGTCAATTTTTTTATATCTAAAATCACTTCTCTTCATCTTTTTCTCCTTAATTTAATCTAAAAAAGTTATTTTCATGTAGATCTAGGTCTTTTCCATGATTTCGTTGTCTGAATGTGACGTCGTATTGTTCATCGTTTTGTGCGGTATTGTTTGATTTTACGTCTTGTTGTTGTGGTGTTCATTTGATATCTATTAAAAGGTTGACTTCAGACAATTACAGATTAAAACAATAATTTTGGCGTCAACATTGCATATTAGGCATGAGCATTTTAGTCACTTTGATTTTATCATATTATTTATAGACACATTTTGTCGTTGTATGTTATTAACTTGAGTTTTAGCGATGTTGAATATATGATTGTATTTTATATACTCTATCAATTTGGATGAATAAATATCATTTCGTTTTTGTTAAAAAAATTTTGAAACATTCAAAGAAAAAGAAAAAGGCTTGCCTTCAAAGAAAAAGAAAAAGGCTTGCCTACAAATTTTCCCAATATTTAATAGTTTTATTCTTCTTGTTATTCCCCGTCATCCTATAATTCCATTTGTATCTCATATGCCAAAAGGTATTCTATAGATGCTTGATTTTCTCTCACCAGGACATCTCCAATGTCACATCCTTACTTGTTTGTCCTTAATTTCTAAAAATTCTCATGACATTTTTAGCATTGGTTCTTCCAACAAAAGTTTGTAAAAGAAATATGAAATGGTCCATTTGAGTTCTCAAAACGATTTATCATTGGAACAAAAATTTGAGACAATTCTTATAAGAACCTAATTTTAGTTTTAGCATTGGAGATGCTTGTCGTAAGACTTGTAAAATAATTATTTTCGTCCATCACAACATACCAATTAGTCTTTTCATAAGCAAAAGTTCGTGTTAATTTTTTCTTTAAATAAAAAACAATTGAAAAATGAAAAAATTATTAGTAATTAAAGTGACACTATAAGTCATTTTATAACCGTGTTTGGTGAGATTCAAACTCAGATTCTTAAACTTTTAATGATCAAAGTTCAAACTCCTATCACGGAATTGATACTTGACGCACAAACTTTATGTTAATCATTCATAACTAATTTTGGAAACAAAGGTGGATAAAAACATTTGTTACTTTGTTTCCTTTTACTTGCTTGGAACAAACTAATATGACTTAAATTATGTTGCTTATTATTTACAGGTATAAAGGCCAAACAGATGAATAAGCCAGCTAGACTGAACCCATGAGTTTAGCTAGAAATGGAAAAACTCCATAAATGTGTCCTGCTTGCATAAGGTGTGACCAAACTATGCAGCTAATGGGTAATGTCCTCTATACTATAATTAGTAGTGAATGATTGCTAAGCATATCCTAAAGTCTATAGTTCTTCAAGGGAGAGTTGCTTTTTTGACATTCATTGTATCTTAGTAAATGACCAAAAAATCCAGCGGCAGTTAACTGCCGGCGTGTTTTTTAGTTGTAAGCCAACGGTAGTTAACTACTGTTGGGGGTATTTTAGTCTTTTACTTGTGTTTTTAGGAAGTATTGAAAGTCAGAAAAGCAATCTTCTTTTCAAGGTATTGTTGGCCCAAGGTAAGGTTACCGACATCATTGACAAATTAAAACTTCTGAAGCCCAGGCCAGACACTTCAAAATAGATGATGTATCATATCCCATGTGTATCCTGCACTGATATCTGCACGATACTTTTCGATACGTATCAAGATAGTATCCGAAGATTAAATTTCATTTTTTTAAACAATTATCCGATACTTTTCATATACATCTGGGATACGAGGGATAGGCGATGGAAAACCGATATGTGCGAGCTACCTGATGTCTCTATTATATTTGGTATATATGTAATTGACTAAGTAATGATGTTTTCTATTTAGGATATATCATATATGTAATTGACTAATTGTCGCTTTTTTTATTATCAATATTACTTACACTTATATTTCTATTGTTGTCGTCGTTTGTTTTGTGTCTCTTTGTTTGTTTGAGAACGATGTTATTGTTGATTGTTGTGTGAAGGCAATTTCATTGTTGTGCCTTATCGTTTTTCTACGTTTGTTTGGTCTAGGTTTTGCGTCAATTTTTTTGCTTTTGAGTTTTAGTCCATATTTTGTATTTTGAGTTTTAATATGTAGTTTAAATTAAAAAATTTATTGAAGTATCCCAGTCATATCGTATCTTGAATTTTAAAATTTTCCTATATCGGTGTCGTATCCTATCATGTATCTGGGCTTCATAAATTAAAACCCTAATATCCTTTTGCACGGTCACACACAGACAAGCTATCTTTACCATAAGATGAAGTTGATATGACTTGTATTTTAACTTTATCATACTGGATTTAAGATAAAGCTTAAATAAAAGGAAAATGCCAACGAGTGTTCCATAATTGTCTAATTTTTTTTATGTTATCCCTCCAATTCATAGAGCAAAGGAACCTTAATAATTTGGAATTTGGTCGAAAGGTAATTAAAGTCCGACAAAAAATTATCCAGTCTTCTAACAAAGGTTGAGATCCACGACGTGAATGCAGATAACCAAGATATTTTTGGACCATTCAATTTGGTTAAGAGTTGGGCACTACTTTTCAGCTCGTCCTAATTCTGAAAAATCTCTCATATTTTCGAAAGGGTACATTTTAGATCGTGAAATTTTTTATTTTCAAATGTGTACATCATAATTAATTTTGGCAAATGGGAAAAAACAATTTCCCCAAGGTTTTGGCCACCAAAAGAAATTAGAGGGTAGCTTGGTTTAAATTTGTCACCTTACTGCTTTCATTGTTTTCTATACAAATTTGTATAGAAACAATGCAAGAATTTTGTAATTAAAAGTGAAAATGAAATATAAAATTTGAAAAAAAAATTATATTATTATTAGTAGTATTAGTATTGTCCTTAGTATTCCATTGCACATTTTTTTCAAATGGACTTAGAGCCATAGACGGTTTTAAGATCCGGCCAGCCTGAGCAGTTGCCCAGGCTCTGGCCCAAAACTCTTGCAAATTCTTATGTAACTCCTTCTGAATTTCTTATATAAACTCCAATAAATTGGGCAATTTCTTTAAATTTTTTGATTATTTGCTTGCAATTTCTTATGTAAATCCCTTTGAATGTTGATTATTTGGTGCAAATGCAATTTATCCCAAACTCAATGAGTGAAAGAGACATACATCTCAAAAATTATAGAGAAAAAAATGTGTTGCAAATTTGTTTTGCCCAGGCTTTATAATATTCCTAAGCTTGTAAAGTCCAAAAGCAAAGATTACTTAAACCTCCTGATAATTTTTGAAAATTGTTCTATATAGATACTTCATATTTGCTCAAAAGTTATTTAATTTATTGGAACATATTTTTCGATGGCTGAAACCTATCAAAATATCTTTTTTATTGACTTTTTTCGTTGGAAGCTATCTTTCGGTCAAACTTTTTCATAGGTTAAGCAACCTCAAAGGCCTATAGAGCAACCTTCATCACTTTCAAACACATATTTCATTATAAGCCCGATAGTCATTAGAAAGAAGTAAAGTAATTAGAGTTTCAATTAAAGATCCCTATAATGATTTTTAATCGTGGTTAAACCGCAACACAACCACAACTGAGGTCACATAGATCACATTTGAATGCAATTCTCTATAATATCAAAGATTGTGATGCAACTATTATTGAAACATGGCCTATGTGACATTTCCTTAAGACTTATAGCCAACAGTGATCATTGTTGTACGGACACAGAAAGCCAGCTAGGTTATTGGAATATTGTTCAGTACAAACAAACAAACAAACAAATTACAGTCACAAACGTCACCTGCAATGGTGAAAACACACACACAACACACAACACAAGGATTTTGTATGCAAATGGACAAAGATATTGTGGCTGTGTGATGCATACGTCAATTAGGCTTTGATATCCTGAAATGGGATTCACTAGACTAAGATATTGGACCCACTGAAAGACCCTCCTTCATGCAAAAGTAAGAGAATAAATTAAAGTTAGGCACTTTGCTGACCTACTTCATTCATCATAGGGTCTCTCATCTCATGTATGTATATATGTTCTTGGGATCTGTACCACAACTATTTTTACTGTTTTATATCACAAGTTTTGTTGGTCGTGTTTATTTGCTCTACCACGTGATTTAAGCCAATATAAACATCAATTTTTGCTTGATCATATAAACATCGATTTACACAAGTGTTTTACATTTACTTTTTTTTAATAAAAAATGTATCATGCACGCAACTCCAAAGTACGGTAAGTTCACCTCAATTGATAGTTGTAAGGATGTTCGATTGCAAGGACAATGAGTTTTGAACTCGTGACTTCATTCATTCACATTTAAAATATGAGATTCTAATCACTATGTTAATTGACTAAAAAAATGTCTACAACTCCAAAGACAAATTCCTTAAATCGAATAAGACCATATAAAGATGTTAAAAACGGACGACTTGATTGATCCGCATTTTAACATGGACTGAGCTATGAAAACGCAAATTTAAAAACAATTGAAACTTTTACCCCTACCTAATTAGCCTGAATAAAAAGTTAGATTGAGTTGGAGCCGGCACGATATCAACATGGACATCAAAGTTTATTAAGATCTATGTATAGCACTAACATGTCAAATTAAAGGCGTGTTTAATGTCTGACTGACACATGTAGTTAAATACATTTTAATCACTTTCATTTCCAAATTATATTTAAAGGTTAAGTTTCAATGTTGTGTTTGGTGACTACGTCGATGCTTAGATCAAGAAGGGTGACATTTTTGTGATCAAGATTTTAACTCGACATCATTTTTAACATAGAATGAAATTATTATCATCTCATCAAATTTATGGCTCTTAAATCCACAAGCTTGAAACATAAGAAAGTAGAATTTTAACTTTGATATATGATTTGTATATTAAGAAAAGTAAGTTAAACAAAAGTTAAAAAGCTTCTGAGTAATTCTATCTAGTCACTTATTTTGCTCATTTTCCTTTTTTTTATAGTCACTTATTTTGCTCATTTTCCTTTTTTAAAACTAGTTGAAAATCCTGATTCTCCAATATTGCTCCTCCTCAACATTTTGGTCCTCCTCTATTATGTGGTTCTTGAGGATACAAATCATACAAATTCTACTTCATTTTAGCAAAGATTTTCATTCCAACTTGCTCTACCCCACACCTTCCACACGCCCTCTAATTCTTCTTATAAAAAGGACCAAACCTTGCTTCCTCTCTTCAAAATCACCTCATCCTTAAGTCTTATTCTTTAAACAATACCTTCAAAATTTTGAATACCCTCCTCTTATTCTTTATCTAAACCACTACAAGTTTTATTAACTTCCACAACCTTCAAAATCTTAAGGGCTCATTTGGCGTTCAACATAACAAAAACAAGAAATTTGTTTAGACTTTGTTTTGAACCTTGGTTTCAAGAAATGGCATCAATGTCAGCATCTGGTTCATGGAGTGCTAAGGACAATAAAGCATTTGAAAGGGCACTAGCTGTTTTTGATAAAGACACACCTGACCGTTGGTCCAATGTTGCTCAAGCTGTTGGTGGTGGGAAGACTCCTGAAGATGTTAAGAGACACTATGAACATCTCCTAAGGGATGTTAGGCACATTGAATCAGGTCAAGTTGCATTCCCAAATTACAAGAACATTGGAGTCTATGATGAGGAAAAAAGGTATTATACATTGTTTCAATTTTTTTGATAAACATGTGTTAGTAGTTAATTTTGTTAGGAGCAGAAATCGAACTCTCAACCTCTTTCTTAATACTTTATTCAATGTCTCAACCCATATCGCTGATTCACTTGTATAATATTTTCTTGTAGACAAATCAAAACCTCGAGTATCTTTGTATAAGAAAATGTGTTTACTTTAAATTATAAAATTATATATCACATTTGTATTGTTTGATTTCTATTTGTGTTTTCAAAGATTTGTCATAAAATAAGTGCAATAATAGAAATTATTTCACTTATTAATATACAATCAATAAAAATTAAAAATATATTGAAAACAAATGTGACAACTTTGTAATAAGGTGATAATGAAAAATGATGTAAACCGAACATACCCGAATTTATGCTATCAAATTCTTCAAGAAACATTAAAAGTGGTCAAATATTTACATGCATTAATTGTTGGGTCAAGTGGGGAAATCATGATCATCACATTGAGCCTTTAGTCAAAATTTGACATGTTACTCAACATATAATTTTTTGTTTAACATGTGTGTCCTAACATACACTTTTTTACTTCATCTGACTTAAATCGTAAGTCGTTTTAAGAAAGAAAAAAAGGTCTTAAATTATAAGTCGTTTTACGATATTAATAAATAATTAAAATAATATGAAACAACTCTTTATTTGACATGATCTTCTTGAGTTTAACTTTCTTTGTTGCCTTTTGCTTTCACTTGCAGGTTGAGAAACTTAAAGCTCCAGTAACCAAATGGTGTCAACAACAAATAATTTCTGATTCTCATTTTCAAGCAATTTTTGTTTTTATTTTTAGAATCATTGGATTAGGTAACTATGATGTTACATAACATGTAGTGCCAGTGATGTAGCAATAGTGAAACTATTTGTCATAAGAATCATATATCCCATGATTCCATGTCCCACTTTCTTGTCTTTTGGAATATCAACGGTTCTGTTTTTGTTCCCATCCTTAATAAAATTATAGCTTTATGAGCTCAATTTATTACCACATGTGTACCTTATTATAATCTCCTTCCATCATTTTTACATATATTAAAAAAATTAGATAATGTTGTAAACAAAAAAATAAAATTAATAATGTGTTATATGAATTTGGGACATATTATGGGTCTAGTAAGGCCTATTTTAGAGTTTTGATAGGTTATATAAATATTTAGAAGATATAGTTGAATTGTTTAAATAATTAAGAAATGTAAAACAATACTCTATTCAATCCGTATTATAAGAGGAAAAAAAACCAACAAAACCAATGCATTTATTAATTGTCGTAACTTTTTGAATATTTGTATAGATTTGGTGGATCGCGACCCACCTTAATACAGACTAAGCTCTACCACATGTTTAACGATGATGTGACATTGTGTGTCTACTAAAAACTCATTTTGAGTCGTATAATCTCATACATATCATCATTTTTTTTAGGGTCACACATATCATTGTTAAGCAACTCGTTTATCCACTTTTTTTTTTTTTTTTTTACAGTTGCTTCATGGATTGTTCAATATCTGAAATAAACCGATAGGAAAATAGCTTCCGATCCAAAAAAAAAAATCTATTTAATCATATCTCCTGTAATTTTTGGATGATCGAAAGTTACGTTCCAATAAATAAAGAGATTTTTAAGCAAAACCGTGAGGCTTATAGAGCAATTATCTTTTTTGTTTATTTCAGTTAGATTGAATATAAGAAGCCTTCTCTATTTGAAAAAAAGAACCTTACTCACTCTAAAAACTTTTTCTTCTCTGACCTCTCACCAAGATTTTCTTCACCGCCTCACCCTTAAATCCAAAACCCCTCTTCAGCGATGTAGATCCCTGTGGGTGGTGGTGCGACGATAGGCTAGCTATCCGCACCATCTCTGTGTTGTGCCTGTCCTTTCAGCGGTAGTTCAGGCCTGTTTTTTTGGCACATCTAGATCTATACGGACGACGGTCCGTAGGGGCTTTGATATTGCGAATCTGTGTTTGTGTTGTGCCTCTTGGTCCTCTCCGTTGATACGGATTTGTGGTTGTGCTCAGTGTTCTTTTGTGTAGCCGATGTACTTTGTTTTTTTGTTTCTTCCTTGTTGGGTTTATGTTGTCCAGATGGGTTGGATGATGGTGTGTGGTCACGGTTGTTCCGTTTCCGGCGGCTGCAGGTGTGGCGGCATCCCATTTATCCTCGATTAATCCTCCTTCAACGCAACTTTCGGATCGTTCGTAGTCACAAGGATCGTGGTTGTTATGGTGGTTCATGTTAGTTGTTGTGGTGGGCGCAGGTGGCCGTGTAGCCTCTTTTCAGATTCAGTTTGGTTGTTTTGCTTGATTTGGTGGCAGACTCCCTCCAGGGTCTTTGTGTGTCTGTTTTGCGGGATCACCGTGTGGTTTTGGTGGTCTCGGTGTTGGTGGTTCGTTTTGGCTGGGTCGTTGGTGGAGTTTGTGGTGGCTGTCGTCGTCATCTTGTTGTTCGATGTTTGGGCCTCCATGAGTTTGGTATGTGTTTTCTTGTACAACAAAGGTTGGGGGTGGTTGCGAATCTGATCGTTACAGTGGTTGTGTTTCATAAACCCGAAAGGGTCTGGTTTGTTTAACCCAGAAGGGTCTGGTTCGTTTAACATGAAGAGTATGGTTTTCAGACGTATTGAACTCATCCCTCGATCTGAGTTCTTACGTGTTGTCTGTTCGAAAGAGCATTGTATGCCTGGTGTTGATTCAGGGGGTTGTTGGCACTTGGATTGCTTACCGTGTTGACGGTCAATTCATTCGCCTGGTTTAAACTCTAACTGTTCTACGCAGATGTCCACTTTTCACGTTTTTTTTGTAACTTGGTTTCGCGCCCGTACGCGGGTTCGTTGGGTTGCACCAGTGATTAGTGTATTTTTGTTAGAATAGATTAGAGTTGTTCCACTTGGACAGATTTATCACGATGTATCCCCGTTTGGGTAATTCCTGGGTCAGGTTCAATGTCTCCCCAGTTTTTGTATTTGTTTCTTTTTTATTTGTTATATTTTCTCTTTGGCTTAATAAAAAAAAAAAAGAAGCCTTCTTTATTCATTGCTTAAATTAAAATCGGTTCAACATTTCTAGAGGACCAAAACCTGATTTATTTGGAGCAATATAGGGCTGCGTTTGTTTCAGATTTTTCTTAAAAAAAAAACCTATTTTTTTCTTTAAAAAATCACTTTTGTCATTTTTAAGTGTTTGTTTAGGATTTTTAGAAAAATCATTTTATAAAAAAAAAACTATTTTGACTCTAAAATGAAAAGCTATTAGGATTACCTTTTCTCAAAATCTATTTTTTTTCAAACACATTTACAGGAATGGAACTCATGTACAAGTTAAAACTCATTTTTTTTAAATGCAGATTTTTATAGATAGTAGGTAAACAAAAATAACTTCCAATTTATTTTTTAAATCTCTAAAAAAAATCTCTAGATTCTTTTAACACAAAATCTATTTTTTTTTTAAAGTTGAAACAAGCACACCCATATGCGGGAGCTATACTGCTTATTTTGAACAGTTAATTAAGTGATTGGCACTAGAATTGTTCTATGGAACCCGTAAGTTTATTCTGATCAAGATAGTCTTAGTAATCTAAGGTAATTTTTTTTGTTTACAAATTTAAGGTAATATGATACCAAGAGATATAACAGTGTATAAAATAAAATGTGAATACCACTAAAAGTATATTAAGAAAATACTAGTAACTAGTAAGTTGCGTCGAACAAAGGAGCACCTTGTGGCTGGAGTCCATGCCATCAAACCTTTAAATGCAAGCAAGTACATATTAGTATCACACGTGCAAATAAATGCAAGTACACATCGTGAAGGAAAAGTTTAAAAAATAAAATAAAACTAATTAAATTAAACTTTGATAAAGACAAACATGATTACTATTTGCGAGTCGCGACTCTTATTGTTAGCAGATCCGACACTTCATTATCTTTGTCTACTGTAAAAAAAAATCAATTTTTGTAGAGATTATATGAAAAAATCAGAATTTATTTTTCTTTTGTTTACCGTAAAAAAAGTTATTATTTTTTAAATAATTTAGTTTGTTTGGATACAATTATATAAAAGGGATTTTTGTTACAAAATTAGTTCAATTTTTTAATCCTTCTTTTTTTTCCCTCCTCTAAAAAAATCTATTTTTTGAAAAGTTGCTCTTAACACTTCTCATTTGAAGCTGTTTTTAGATTTTTTTTTAGATTCTGATTTTTTTTTAAAACCGTAACAAACGGATGCAATATTCTTAAAAGTGATTATTTTATTAAAAAAAACGATTTTTTTTCTTAAAAAAAAGATATAACAAACGGGCTCTTAATCAGAGCCGATTCAAAGGTAATGTTGTTAAAATTTTCGCAAAGATAAAGTTATAAACAAAAAACGCCACATATATTAAAATTTATTTTTAAGTCTCACTTAATATTAAAATTATTGGATCGGCCTCTGACTTTAATTATAATCCATTATATTAAAATGATTCTTGTTTGATGTTTTTGCATCAAGATTAAGATACAATCGTTAAAAACATGACATTTGTACTAACCGTTGCAATTAAAAAGAATAATTTAAATTTAAATTTTGAATAGATTGTAAGAGATGTTCCCGTGAGTTTAACTCGGTTGATAGAGACAATGCATAATGTATGTAGGAGTCGGAGTTTGAACTCAAATACTCAACTTATACACCTTATAAATGTGAATTTTTACTCATTAACCTACTTGACGAAAAAAGTGTGTCTTCTTTTAGTTACCTCAAATAAAATAAAAAAGACCAAAAAGAGAAAGATTCAGCTTTTTAAGAAAGAAAAACAAACTTTATTTTTTGGAGGGATTAAGGTTTAGCAGCAATTGGAGACAAAAAACAGCTCATAGCCACAAAAGTACTAAACAAGGATAGAAATTGTTTGGTATGGCCACCGGAAAGCAAAGCAATCAAATTAGATTCCATTGAGATTTCTGTTAGGTTTGTTTGTTGAACAACCCATGTATTAGGCACGTGCCTTGGTATTCTTGATAACTATTTTTGTTCTTTGAAATTGCTGTTACATATTATTTAATTCACTCAATTGTGTGGACTTTGTTCTTAGTAATATGTCTACATTTCATTGTGTTTTGAACTATTTCATGGTTTGGTAGTGAAAACTATAGCTCAATTGGGTCCTACTCCTAGAGTTTAAGACATTGACCTTCACATTCAAACTCATGTACTCTGAGATATATCTTATTCTTATTCTTGTACTCCCTCCGTTTCAAAATGAGTGTCAATTTAGCCAAAAAAAATTGTTTTAAGATGAATGTCACTTTACATTTCCAATACAACTTTAATTTTTCTCTTCTAACTTTACCCTCAATAAATAATGCAACTTTTTTCTCACACAATTTTCAATTCAACTTTAAGTTTGTATTTTTTTTATAAAGTAAGGGCGGTTTAGTAAAAATATTATGTCTAATGATTATTTCATTTCATTTTTTAATTTGTGTGTCAAAACCTTAAACAACACTCATTGTAAAACGGATGGAGTATATCAATTTTCTTGGTAAACTTTTATTGGCTTTATATCCATCCGCAAACAAATTATTATCGCAGCATGCATAAGGTTATTTTCTATCGTTGGATCATTAAATTTGATAGAATTGTATTTAATGTATGAGTCTTGCTAACAAGTGTCTATGAACATTGTTTAAGGAAACCACAAACAAAACAAAAATATTTTAAAAATACAAGTCAAATACTTGTGAAAGCCATAAGTACACAAATTTCAACATAAAAGTTACTACTTTTAAATGCTTAAACAATGTTTTAAGAACACTTGTTAACATTTTCCTTAATTTATCAGTGAGTTTTATTGATCCATGTAGAAACAATTGTGTGCATCATCGTCTCGGCAACTTTTATATGTTAAGTGCATTATCTATTTTTTTTTCTCCGTGAGTTCTTTCCATCAAAGGTAATCTTATTTAAAACATGTCGAACACTAAACATGAATACATTTGATCTCAATCAAGTTTTAAGCATTAATTTGCCATTTATGAGAGTCTATCACCTTCCGTCAAATTCAACCTATACTTTTTTTTTTTTTTAGTAATTCAACCTATACTTATTAGCATGCAAATGTGACCCTCTTTTTTCTTTTATCGATCTCTAATTTTCTTCCTATCTTTTTTTTTTCTTTTCTTTTCACTTTTTCTTTTACTCCTTTTTTCATCTCTCTCTAGATTATAACCACGACTACCGATTCAATATTGTTTATTTTACTATTTATTGTTCTAAGTCATCATTACTTGCATAAAAAAAAAACAGCTTAAAAGGTGAATTTCTAGGCATATGTTATTTTAAGCATTGTTTTTCTTTCCATTCCTGGAATCGAAGTTTTAACCATGTGAAACAAGTACAATAAGTTTGCGTGTTCCCTCTAAAAAAAAAAAAAAAAGTTTGCGTGTTCAATGCCTAGAATTGGTGCCTCAAGTTTTGGTGTAATGTCAAGATAATTCAGTGTTGACCAAACAAAATATCTTCAAATTTTCGTGCACTGTCAAGATATTTCCAATTCCAACATCGTTCACCGATGAAGTGGCAAAGAAAGTGAGGAGAATTGAGAGTTGGAAATTATTAGTTATTACTGCCACCATTTTTTTTTATGAATGGAAAATAAATAACAACAAAAAAATGCAAGAGGGGTTAACCATATTTCATTATGGTTATGAATTTCGCCAACCAATCTGCATAATGGCTACTCTTTCAGTATTTTTTGTGTTTTTAAAGACATCGGAAGATAACTCTTGAAAGTTGTTTTTCAGGACAAAGGACAAATAGAAGGACCAAAAGAGCAATCATCATCTGCATAAAATGTGCTCTATACATACAACAGCGGTGACACACCACACAAACACAGGCAATAAAGAATTTCTTACACACAAAAGTGTTGAAAACTCAAATTCTGAGTTGAGTTAAGAAGACCAATAATATGAGCATAAGGATGAGTCTGTTAGACATCGTCCTTAGTCATTATCAAGAGACTATTTGAGTCTGATTAAGTCTAATATTAAGTTTGTGCCCATCATGCCAGGCCAATTCCTTCAGCCATGGCATGTAGCTTAGGATTCAAGCAAGTAGTAAAACCAGAATAACTTGGAAACCCATCAAGTCATTCACCAATAGAGTTTTTAATCAAATCGTCGAAACAACACCACCCCAGATTTTGAAATTGTAGAAAATTCAGAAGAATCTTTTATGTAAACAGAGGTGCCGATATTGTGTTTCTAGGAAGGGGTCTGGATCATCAACAAGCTAAAGATCTTGCCCACCAAGACATCATTCTTATTTTCAAAAAGGTGTCCTCTAGTGTATCATCAAGTTGACGGACAAAACGATTAGGCAAGATTGCTTTCGTACGGACTATAGACTTCACACCATAGCCCACATTGACAATTAATGTGATATGGATGGAGTGATAAAACTGTCAACTATGAAATTCAACAAAAATAAAGCACAACAACCGTATTGGAAAAAACAAGTAGAGATCATCTCCATTTCTCAATAAAAAGTAGATACGAACAGGGAAAGCTATGCTATTACTGTTTGTGGTGTATAAAGATGTCTCTATTTGTGGTGTATTAAGACAAAATGTATCTCAGGAGTTATAGTAATGTGTCCATATACCTTTATACATCTTAAATAATAGTGATTCGGTTCTCCATTTCTTTGGAGAAACAAACTGAAACAACAACTCATGAATGGAGTTTCTATAAGCAAAATTTTATAAAATAAAACAGCTTCTCTCCATTTATTTAACTAAATCCTAACATAAATATAACAAAATATGTGTGGATTATTACCACATGGCTCGGTTAAACGTAGTGGTTAAAAAACAACAAATTTACTCTTTTAAAATTGTCTGAAGAGGCAAAGAACTTTCAACTTCTTTTGCAGCCTTGGCGTTCGCTTCAGCAACTACCTTAGACAAACCAAACATCTGAAATAGATCCAAAACCACACTATATCAGCAAATGACAAAGAATGTGGTGCAAATAAATTTAACAGGATAGCTTTGTTACAAAGTACAAACCTTCTTAATTGTTTTCTGAAAGCAGGTTTTGTGTTCATCCATAGAAGCATGAATAAACTCGTCAATGTGATCCTTCACATCCTCCAAGAATGAGGCTT
>Ga0315914_1002561_pt1 | contig 27796 bp, 23 predicted proteins | sample MpolenodulesMG_FD_203920 | JGI IMG/M metagenome (GOLD analysis project Ga0315914, IMG submission 203920) | Medicago polymorpha root nodule microbial communities from Los Angeles, California, United States - elongated nodules | ecosystem: Host-associated > Plants > Roots > Nodule | place: USA...
AAGAGCAAAAGTTTAGTGGCATATCATGAAGTTGGGCATGCCATTTGCGGGTAAGCCTGAAATCAAACTGTAGTTGTTTTTCACGTAAAACATGCAGCAAAAAGCTAGTTACTGTTGCCATAATGAATTCATGTTACACTTCTATACGAGGAGAATCGAGGAAAACAATGGCTCAAATTTATGAGCTGTTTTAATTTCCGAGAAATTTTGTTCTGAAATATCAATCTGTACTTGCAGAACATTGACACCTGGTCACGATCCTGTACAAAAGGTAACCCTAGTTCCACGTGGTCAAGCTCGGGGTCTTACTTGGTTCATTCCTTCTGATGACCCAACTCTAATCTCCAAACAACAACTCTTTGCAAGAATTGTTGGTGGACTCGGTGGCAGAGCTGCGGAGGAAATTATTTTTGGTGAGCCTGAAGTTACAACTGGAGCGGCTGGTGATTTGCAGCAAATAACTAGTTTGGCTAAACAGGTCTCATATAATCAAATTATTTTCTGTTCCATAATTCGTCTCACTCATTTTCCATTTTTATTTTGGTGGTGATGAATGCTATAAGTAAAGATTTCTATTTTGATGGCATTCTGAGTATTTTTGTGATCAGATCATCTTTAAAGATTTCTTTAATACCTGAAAATTTCCGCTTTAAGCTAAAGAAATAGATTTTTAATTTCAGTTACCAACAGATCCTTATTTTCCCCATTTTCCTACATTATCCTTCTGAATTCTGATACAACTTTGTCATACTAATAAATGAAATGATACTCTTGCAGATGGTAACCACATTTGGAATGTCTGATATTGGTCCTTGGTCACTTATGGACTCGTCTCAAAATGCAGACGTCATCATGAGAATGATGGCAAGAAACTCGATGTCAGAAAAGCTTGCTGAAGACATTGATTCTGCTATCAAGAGGCTCTCAGATGAAGCATATGAAATTGCATTGAAGCATATAAGGAACAACCGTGAGGCCATCGACAAGATTGTTGAAGTCCTACTGGAGAAGGAGACAATTACCGGAGACGAATTCAGATCTCTCCTTTCAGAGTTTGTTGAAATTCCACCCGAAAATGTGGTCCCTACTTCAACTCCCTCACCAGTTGCTGTTTGAGTTTTTATATACATGTCATTGCTCTTGTATAGCCTCTTTATATACTCCATTTTCTGTAATTGTCAAATAATTGTAACAGAAAAAATGTTCCTTCAAAGTGTTAGTTAGGACATGATGTAACTTACATGAACAGTAGTAATAAAGTATCCATACATATTACATACATACTTGTTTGGCTTTTTATTTGGTTTTCCTTTTTGTAGCTTCTATTTTCTTTTTTTTTTGATAAAGGCTAAAAAATGCACTAAAATTGGCAGGAGTGGGCCTGCACCCTATTACAAATGAGAGAGTCACAAAATGGAGACCAAAATGTCTGATGAAAGTTTTTGGTCTCTGATGAAAGAAAAGGGTGAGAAGCATAGATTTGCTATTAAACCAAAGAAACGAAAGTGGCAAACAACAAATCTAGCTATTTAGGATTGCTTTTAATAATTAAAAGTAAAATTAGGATGATTTGTCTTCAACCACCATAAGGGTTGTAGCTTAATTTTGTCTATAAGCTGATGAATAGATTTTCCCTTTTGTTGGAAGACCCTATAGTTCCTGTCACGCCAAACAATCTAAATACAAAAGAGGCAAATCAAGTAAAAAGTAGAATTAATGATTTTTGAGAAGCCATCTAGCGAACGGAATTGAAGAATATGTTCAAGAACAGTAGCTGGCTTGACTAAAGCCAATCCTAGTCAAGTATAAATACCATTCCAAATTTGGCCAAAAAAATCACAATGCAAAAAAAAGATGATCAATGTTCTCTTCAAACCCGTCTGAACAAAGAGATGTATTCGGTTGTAGTACCTTCTGCTGATTAAGTTGTCTATTGTTGGAAGTCGGTTACGTAATAAACGCCAAGCAAAAATGTTGACTTTTAAAGGAACCTCCTTGTGTCAAATGATTGAAGTATGATCATTATTGAAAATTTGTTCTTTTGATGTTAGAAAGTTGTAAACACTAGCAACATTGTATCTTGAAGAGGCGTGAAGTTGCCAAGTCCACCTGTCATTCACATTATCCTGCAAAACAATTGGTAATAAAAGCGCACAACATTCACTCTCCAATTCTTCCTCCCAAGCCATTAACCTACGCCGCCATTTCCACACCTCACCTCCCTCCCCCCCAGCCTAAAGAAAACATGTCTGCCATAGTTGCCAATTTATTATCTGAAAGATAAAAAAGACGACATCCATCCTTCAAAATATCTCTGTCTAACCAAGGATCCCACCAAAATAAAGTTTCTACGCCATCCCCCACCTCCGCTGTAACAGATCAATAAACAAACCTCCAGCCACCTCTCCAGCGCCCCTCTAAATGTAAGTAAATTATTCCACCACACCGACGCTAATCTCCCTCCATTTCCTATAGTTCCTCCTTCCTCACCATACCTCGCAACTAAGACTCTATATCACAAACATCCTTTTTCCTCTCGTAACCTCCAACACCATTTGCCAAGTAACGAAAAATTGAATTCCCTGGTCCTCCTGACCTCCATTCTCCTTTTTGAGACAAATGATGTCCTAATTAATCCAAGAAATTTTCCTAGATTCCTCACTCCCCCCCTCCAAAAAAAATAAAAATTCAAGGAAAGTAATGATACTTGCAGGAGCCTTGAAGAAGGAAAGGAAGTAGACTGGGAGAGAAGATAAAACATACTTCAGAAGAACTAAACGACCACCCATAAATAAATTACGACTCTTCCATCCAGATAATCTAGAATTGACCCGCTCAAATAAAGGTTTCCAAAAATTCAGTTTCTTGGAGTCACCACCAATTTGAAGACCCAGATAGAAAAAGGGAATATGACCAATTTTGCAGTTCAGAACTGTAGAAGCCTCATTCATCCAGAAGTCAGACACATTAACACCAACAAGCATACTTTTATGAAAATTGACCTTAAGGCCTGAAGTCACCTAAAAAAACATGAGAAGAGCCTTTAAAGATCAAATATTTTGCCAACTTTTAGTACCTACCTGCAATGTGTCATCAGCGAATTGTAAGTGGGAGATACAGACAATGTCAGAGCGTCCCACCTTGTAACTAGAGAAAAGATCAACACTGACTAGAGCATTCATCATGGCATTAAGGCTTTCCGGTGCAATTAAGAAATGGAATGACGAGAGAGAATCACCTTGGCGGAGGCCACGCTTAAAACAAAACTCATATGTTAGGCATCCGTTTACTAGCACAGATGCAATTGCTGTAAAAATACATCCCATCATTCATTTACGCCGTAAAGTAGGAAAATTCATTTTGGTCATAACGGTATTTAAGCATCTCCAGTCTACAGAATCAAAAGCATTTTACAAATCTACTTTAAATAAAAGCAACTCTTTTTTCAAACGGCGAGCCTCGTCAACAATCTCTTTAGCAATTAATATTTCATCCAAAATTTGCATACCATGAACAAAAGCATATTGAGGCTCCGAGATTGCTTCCAATGACGGAGCACAATCTATTAGATAAAACCTTAGCCAACACTTTATACATTCTACCAATTATTTATAGGATTTTGCTAGAAGACACCTTTTATGAAGGTGTCTTTTAGCAAGTTATTCTATGAACATTTGTTAAAAGACAACAACTAATTTTTATGTAGGTGTCTTTTAGCAAAGTTATAACTAAAAAATGGGAATCACACCTTGAGGTGTGGGTTGCTAAAAGACACTTTCATGGGTGACTTCTAGCAAAACCCTTATTTATAACTATTTTTTTTTATTATGTTAACAAGTATAGTTTTGATATTCCTTTAAAAAAAAAATATAGTTTTGATATTATTATTTTGATCAACCTACCTAAATACATCGATTTAACACATTTGTCACTTGTAAAAAGCACCAAAGGATTAATACTTTTTTCTTTTTAAATAACCAAAGGATTAATACCTGAAATTATTTAGAATTTAAAGATGCATTTAATGATGTTTAAAACAATGGCTTAACTGCTATCTTAGATTAAGTTTTTTTAGGATCGCTTTGATCCCATAAGAAATTAAAAGTCCTTTTGAGTCCCTTAAATTTGTCTCCGTTACACGCTGTAATCCTTTTTCGTTTGATTCTTAAAAAAACTGTTAACTCATATACACATGTCATTTTGGTATTGGTTGAAAAATTAATTTGTTTCCTAAGTCTTCTCCATCTGAATCAATAGTACGAAGAACAACAACATCAACAAAATCCAGCAACAACAACAGCAACTGCTACAAAATCCATTTCTTGGAAGATCTCCATACCCATTTACCAATTTGGTTACTCGTTCACAATCACTCTCAAAAATCGCGGGATGGGTATCAGCATGACGGATCTGAGGCGAGTTCACCTTCACCGCATTCACCTTGATGTAATTTTCGACACTATGCTTTGCTCTTTGTTCATGCGTGTTCTGAGGTTGTTTCTGAGAACAATTGGGTATAATTTATGTTTAATTTCTGGAAAATGATGATGATTAAGAATTTTTTTTGGGTTGAATTCATAATTTTTTATTTTTCTGGGTTTGAACGAAGAAGATGATGATGGGGTGGAGTTAAGTTGAAGATGAATTTTTTTCTATCATGGGTTTGTTTGGGTTTTATGATGAATGTATGAAAGTGATGATGATGAAGAAGATGAAAAGTAGATGGAAGGAAGAAGATGAAGAGAGGTAACAGATAAATTAAGTGTTGGTGACACACCGTTAGATCTTGTAGACATGTATGATCCCCACCTTAGACATGAGGGACCAAAATGTGTAACCGAGATGAACTTAAAGGGACTCAAACATACTTTTTATTACTTAAACATCCACAATGGAAGTACACTAATAAAGACTCCTTAAATGGACTTCACGTGCGCACATCACTTATTTATAATTTTTTAAAAGTATTTATTAAGGACTTAACGACTCTAATGACAATACACTAACAAGAATTCCAATTAAAACTTAAAAGTACTTAAATATGTCCCACTAACTTAAATAGGTATCACCAATAAGGACTCAAATTAAAAGTACTTAAAATATTAGTTCTTTTGCAAGTGAGACCAACTAATACATATTTTATTACTTCTTTTAAAAGTGGGACCTTTTTTTGTCCAGGAGAGAAATGCTCCTTATATAGTTGTGCTTAATAGGGATTCATTTATTCTTCCTCCAATGGAGGGTCCTTAACGGGGAGTGGTCCTGGTTAAACAAGGACCCTGATTTTTTGTGTAATTGCATGTTTGTTGAACTACTGAACTGGTTCTAATATTGGTTCATGTTGTTATTGATTAAAATAATTGGTCTCAGCTAAAATCTTGTTATTAAGTAAAAAAAAAACTAAAATCTTGTTGTGGACAACTTTTAATCAATTTTTGTTCTTATTATTATAATCTTTGTTGATGAATGGAACCAACCAGGAAAGTGTTTTACTTTTGCTTCATCAAAGAGCATGTTTTGTTTTCTGTTAGGAGCCCTCAAACATCAGTTCAAAAAGTAAGATAGAAAGAAAATCTTTGTTTGATTTTCAATTGGTTTGATTGTCAATGATATGTCAGCTCAGTGGCAAGAGTTTGTAACCTTCAGGAATTGAGTTCAAATTTCCTCGGGGGGACGGTTTGGCTTAATAACCTCTGGGAGTAAATTCAAATACCCTCGAGAAATGATGTAAAATGATCGTTGATGTCACTTTAATAAATAATAATATCACTACACTCTTCCACAATTTTAAAAATACAATAAAATTGAGTTCAACTTGCAAAATGAAGTTCACTCAAATCTGAAGTTTGCCGGCTTCAATCCAAACTTATAGATTTGTTTGAATCCTTGCTTTGACTTCGCAGTTTTTTGGTAACTACATAAGTTTTTGTTCTGTTTCCAATGTTTTCTGTATTTTTTTTGTGATGGTCAGGGATACACCGAGGACAAGGGGGTATCATAAAGAACTTAGTAGTTGGAAGATATTGGATAAAGTTCGAAATGACTTCACCGTTAGAGATTGATGAAGAGAATGATAACAAAGGTAGAATGTGGGATTTGGAAAAAAAACTTGACCAGCCAATGGATGCAGAAGCAGGAAAGCTCAGAAATATGTACCAAGAAAAAGTATGATGCCAAATTCTTTTAACATTTTTGCTTTTTCTGAGTTCTATTTTGTTTACATAGGATACTGCAATTTGCAACTTTGAAATATTGATGTCTACAACATGTCTGTTATGTGATTTAAAGTAATTTTTTTCGATCTATGTTATTTTGATTTGTTTCAGAAGTTTTCTGCGCTGTTGCTTCTACAGCTGGCATATCAAAGTCTTGGTGTAGTTTATGGAGATCTGGGAACTTCTCCCTTATACGTTTTCTATAACACATTTCCTCATGGAGTTGATGATCCAGAGAAAGTGATTGGAGCTCTTTCTTTGATCATATACTCTCTTACTCTTGTGCCGCTGCTCAAATATGTTTTAATTGTATTAAGAGCAAATGACAATGGTCAAGGTATATATTGTTTTCCAACTTTTTGGTTAATTTGGATATTAATGGTTGGACTACGGAATACTATTATAACTTTAGGGTCTGTTCGGGAGTTTAGGAGGGGAGGGCTTTAGAAAAAAGGAAGGGGTAAGTGGAAGTAATGGAGGAGGGCTTTGAGGAGTTCATTTTTTTCCTTCATAATACAGAATCCCTCTAATTTGGAGGAATTAAAAAAATGTATTTGAGGAGGATTTTGGAGGGCCTAGATAAATTTTTCCTTGCCACACAATTGCTTCTGTCATAAGATGCACTCAAATACATTGTAAATAAGCTATTTTATATGTTGTATAACTAAGTTTAACCAAGCTTACATCTATGGAGCAGGTGGAACACTGGCTCTTTATTCCTTGCTCTGCCGACATGCAAATATAAAGATCATTCCCAACCAGCATCGTACCGATGAAGAGTTGACAACATATAGCCGGACTACCTTCCATGAGAAGTCATTTGCTGCTAAAACTCAAAAATGGTTAGAGCAACACACATTTATTAAAAGTACCATTCTTATTCTTGTCCTTCTTGGTACCTGCATGGTGATTGGAGATGGTATTCTTACCCCAGCTATATCTGGTATGTTTTCTGTCGGAATCATCTTCTTCCTATTTATTTGTTACTTCCTCTGTTCATTTTTCTTTCCTTTTTGTTGAAAAAATTTGTTTCTATTTTTTTTCTTCAACATATTCATTATGAAATTTTCTTATATAGTTTTATCTGCTGCTGGTGGCATCAAAGTAAACAAGCCTGAAGTCGATAGCGGTGTGCTCCTACACCTTTAACATACATTAATCTTTTATATCTTCCACTATGTATATGAGATTTTTTTTTCTAGTTTTTTCATTGGTCTTGAAAAACTTCTTTCTCTTTTTTTTCCGCCTTGGTGTTACAGGAGTAGTTGTGCTGGTTGCTGTTGTAATATTAGTTGGACTATTCAGCATACAACGTTATGGTACAGATAGAGTTGGTTGGCTCTTTGCTCCAATTGTTCTTCTTTGGTTTCTCTTAATTGGAGGTATTGGTATTTACAACTTGTGGAGATTTGGTGGCAGTGTCTTAAGAGCCTTTTCGCCTCTCTACGTGTATCAGTATCTAAGAAACGGACACAAAGATGGTTGGCTTTCCCTTGGTGGAATCTTGCTTAGCATAACAGGTTTGTTTAATTTTGATAACTTTTGATTTGATTCTTGTGTTTTAAAATTATTCAATAAGGTGAACGGTTAATTTAAAATCGAAAACTTGTGATGATTGCTTTCAGGGACAGAAGCTCTTTTTGCCGACTTAGCCAATTTTCCAGTCTCATCTGTACAAATTGCATTTACTCTCGTGGTGTTTCCTTGCCTTCTTTTAGCATATTCTGGACAGGCTGCCTATCTGGTGAATAACTTGCATCATTCACAAGATGTGTTTTACCGTTCTATTCCAGGTTTGTTATATCTGTCACACTGCATTGAAATTTCTGTTTGAGCGTAGTTATCAAATCAAGAATTGGGAGACCTATTTTTTTCAAATTGTGAATAGAATCTTATTTATGAATCATAAGATGCATCACCGATAGAATCATGACATTTTAAGTAAAAACAAACAGCATAGCGAAATTGTAATCATATAGAACCTCAAAGTAATTCAATATTCAAATTTAAATCAAATGCAAAAGAAAAAAGACCAACTATACAAAGTTGACAAAAAAAGAAGATGGATACACTAAGTTTAGGTAGTGATTCTTTAGAATGAATTGAGATTGAAAATGAGATTTATGTGCAAAATAGATACAAAGTAGGGATTCATATCAATTGGGTTCAGTTTTGTATCGAACCGACATATGACACGCTTATATTGTAAGATACTAATAGTCATGCATTTGATTGATTGCACCTGTGGTGTTTAGAATATCATAAACCTATTGTAAACACGACAACCTTTTCAATCATTAAGCAAGTTATATAGAATGACGCACAACCTTTTCAATCATTAAGCAAGTTATATAGAATGATGCACAACCTTTTCAATCACCGCAACCATATCAATTGAGTCCAGTTTTATTTAGAATGATGCGCTTTTGTTTCTTCATGCAATGATTTTCATCAGTTAGATGTTAATTATCCTTAGTTCCGCAGAAAAAATATACTGGCCGGTATTTGTAATTGCAACACTTGCAGCAGTAGTTGCAAGCCAAGCCACAATCACCGCAACCTTTTCAGTCATCAAGCAAGCCCTTGCTCATGGATGTTTCCCAAGAGTCAAAGTTGTGCATACATCAAAGAAGTTCCTTGGCCAGATATATATTCCAGATATCAATTGGATCCTTATGGTTATTTGCATTGCTGTTACTGCTGGTTTTAAAAATCAAAGCCAGATTGGAAATGCTTATGGTAAGTTTTTCCCTTGTCGAATGTTTTGAGCCATTTTTTTTAATTTTTTTATTAAGAAATAATTTAATTAGAAGGGAGAGAGAACATGCAACTTGATATAGAAAAATACATTGAAAATTTGCAACACAGGAACTAATCATTACGACATTAAAAAGGGGCCTTTCCTAATTTCGTCCTAACTTCGTCCCTAAATACAGGACTTCGTTGACATAATCACAGGAATTAAGAAAGTTGTTTAGTAACATTAGATTTGTTGACAGTTAGTATTGTTTTACAAGTTTACCCTTGATGAGAGATAATTAGTTTATGTTTCCGTCATAGTATTTAGTACAAGTTGCAGAAAAAAGTGTAAGATAATTAGGGGTATATTGGTACAAAAATAATTAATGCAGGTGAAAATTTAAAGGGGACCTATATAAAGGGACTGGGAAATAATGTGAAGAGGATCCTATATTTAGAAAAGGAGGCAGCACTACATGTATACATTTTCTCTAACCAATATGCAGTTTATCATCAACCAGCAAATGAACGCTTAGTCGCTTACTTTCTCATTAGATGATCAAATGTTGTCCATTAAAGGGGGATATATGATCCTCATTATCGAAAAAATGGAAAACAGAATAACTGAACATAACTAACGCAACGATTTAAATGAATCAAGAAGATATACTAGATCTTACACCAGTTAACAAAGTTTAAGAACTTTATTATGCTTATTAACAAGCGAATTTGACCTTGTAATGACAGGCACTGCAGTTGTGTTAGTCATGCTGGTGACAACACTGCTGATGATTTTGGTCATGATATTAGTTTGGCACTGCCATTGGATTCTCGTCGTTGTGTTCACCGGCTTATCATTGATTGTGGAGTGCACATATTTTTCTGCTGTACTCTTCAAAATCAATCAAGGAGGCTGGGCTCCCCTTGCAATTGCCGGAGTATTTCTGATTGTTATGTATGTTTGGCATTACGGAACAGTGAAGCGCTATGAGTTTGAATTGCAGAGCAAAGTCTCAATGGCATGGATTCTCGGCCTTGGTCCCAGTTTAGGACTAGTCCGTGTCCCTGGAATCGGCCTAGTCTACACAGAGCTCGCAAGTGGAGTTCCCCACATATTTTCTCATTTCATTACAAACCTACCAGCGATCCATTCCGTTGTTGTTTTCGTTTGCGTTAAATATCTTCCTGTCTACACAGTCCCAGAAGAAGAGCGGTTCCTTGTCAAGCGTATTGGACCGAAGAATTACCGCATTTTTCGATGTGTGGCACGATATGGATATAAAGACTTGCATAAGAAAGACGATGATTTTGAGAAGAAACTATTTCACAACCTCTTCATGTTTGTTCGGCTCGAGTGCATGATGGAAGGTGGCTCGGATTCGGAATACAGTTTATGTGAACCGCAAACCGAACAGTCGAGAGATTTTATGATGAATAACAATGGAAACACAACTTCATTAAGCAATATGGATTATTCTATTTCATCGGTAGATTCCATAGTTCCTGCTAGATCTCCAACAAATGTGAATGTTACTTTTCAATCCTCTAACAGTCACTGTATTGAGGTTGATGAACTTGAATTTTTAAATAACTGTAGAGAAGCTGGAGTTGTTCACATACTAGGAAACACAGTTGTGAGGGCTACTAGGGAATCAAAATTCTACAAGAAAATAGCTGTTGATTATATTTATGCATTTCTAAGGAAAGTATGCAGAAAAAATAGTGTGATATTCAATATTCCTCATGAGAGTCTCTTAAATGTTGGTCAAGTTTTCTATGTATAGTCCCTTCTTCCCTTCTTTACTTTGTATAAAGATCAATAAGATTATTTATTATTTTGTGCCTGCCATTTTGTGAAGAGTTGCAGATTTTTAGATGTTGCTCAGAATTCAGATTTTATAAATCACTTATACTTCTGATCGAAGATGTCTCTGGTGTCTGACACGTGTCTCTGATTACATTGAAATTTTACATTTTCTTAAATTACTACTGGTGTGTGTGTGTGTCAGTGGTTCATAGTTCTTTATGTGTATCAGGTTTCGGCATCACTTGATGCTCTAATTGAACTTAGTGGTGGAAAAGTGAACATTCATGTGTTAATGGCTATGGCAGCTTTTGCAACTATTTTTATGGGAAACGCTTTGGAAGGAGGGTTACTACTTGCAATGTTTAACCTTGCACATATAGGTAAGTTTGTATTATTCGTACAAACACATTATGGTTGTATTTGGATAAACAACTTATTGCATGTTTTAATCATGCTAGACATAAACGTTGTAAAACCTAACCTATTTTTACCCCTAGTTATCATCAAAACTAATGAAGGGTCAATTATCTAAAAACATGACTCTAATAAAGATAAGTATTACGGGTTCGAACTCATTCCCCATCATACAATATATTCATGTAGTTTTTACTTGCAACAAAATATTCTTTGCATGCTGATGTAGGGATTGATTCCTCAAGTTAGATATGATTGTAATAGATGATAAAATTATTCTCAAGATAATAAACACAAATGCATTCCTATAACTAGATTTATCTTAACACGTCATGCATCTGTATTTTTTGTTGTTGTCAAGTAGCCTAGTGATTTGTGACTCACACATACTCCCTCTGTCTCACAATAGGTGTCTGCATTCGAACCGCGGTCTGCATAATATTGTCCTTGCAGCTAGCAAGTCAAGTTACAGCGTCTACATCTTAACCTTAAATACAAAATGATGAAATAAAAAACAAATTGGATTAAGAAAAATGATGGCATCAATGAGAAAACTCCAATTATTCATCATTCTTCTTGCATAGCCATATTACACATTTCTCTCCCGTCACATTCATTTCTCCATCTTCATTCAACACATGTCTCTTGCATTGCATCCCATCACTACCACTGCTCTCTCTCTCTCTCATCATCTTTGTTAAGGTATGTAACTACCTATGTGGTTTTGTTAATTTCCTTAATTCTTATTTTTGTTGATAATTTGATTGTTAGAGTTGTTAATAGTAGACCCTTTTAGCTAAATTGTCTTATATTTAAAAAAAATCATACCTTCTCACCAGTTTAACGAGTTGCTTACAATTTCAGATACTAGAGCTTGTTTGAATAAAAAGCTTGTATGGATTGATTGTTTTTATATATACTTGTGTATTTTGTATTTTTGTAGTTTATTTGGCCAAAGATGATGTATTTATGGATCAATGGTTTATTTGAAGTAAAAAAAATCAACTTTGTCACATCATTGATTCATAGGATAAACAACTTGAAAATATTTGATTGTGTAGTGGATTAAGAACTGAAAGGGGTAAACAACTTAATTAAGCGCTTATAACATAAACACCTATCATATAAGTGCTTATTTAGAGTGCCGGATGTTTGGCTGTGCAAGCAGACCAACAACACATGGCCCAATAATTTAGCCATATTTTGTGTTTTTGGCGCTTTATTTGGTAAAAATGTAGTATTTTGAAATAATAAGAGGCCCGATTGCATTTTAGTTTTGTTGGGGGTCAAAATTTTCAGATTAGAATAGGGTCTCCAAAGTGTTTAAGATGGCCCTGCTTATTTATAAGCTACTTCTATAGCAAAGGATAAAATAAAGTTAGATTGTTTTCATATAAGCTATAAGCTGTTTTCATAAGCTCCTCAGGATAGCTTATGAAAATAAACTTAAAAATAGCTTATGGACGTGTCATAAGTTGTTTCCATAGATTTTCCAAACAGCCTCACAAATGTTTGTTTGTAGATAAGCTCAAATAAGCCAATCAAAACAGACCGAGTTGATATTTTATTAGGTTATGCTGTTACTTGGTTTTGTATACATGAATATCGTTTTATCGTGTAAAGTTGAGATGGGTTTCTCTTGTTGAATGATTTGATAGAAGAATAATTGCAAAAGCTAATTATTTTAGGTCATTGCATACAGTTAGATTAAGTTTGTTATGTTATCAGGTTTTGATTCACAAAGAAAGGAGAAAAACAAAGAGTTGGATGTTTTTGGGAGATAACTTTAATGTGCTACACTTCTTACTTTTGTGATTATTTTCATGTCAAAGGGTGCATCTAAGTTCTCAGTTTGGCTTCTAGCATGATCTGTCTTTCTGATCATTCATCTGAGTTTTTGTTCTTATCGTCGAGGCTGTTTCTCCTGAGTTAGGCAATAGGGTGCAGCGAGTGCGAGTTCAACTCCCTGGACTTAACCAAGAACTCCTTCAGAAACTCAGGACAAAGAACATCGACTTTGCAGCTCATAATGCTCAAGAAGAGTCAGATTCTTTCTTTTCCAACCTGATTGGAAATCTCGCTGTCCCTTTAATTGTTATTGGAGGATTGTTCCTTCTCTCACGACGTTTATCTGGAGGGACAGGAGGTTCCGGTGGGTCTGGTTTATTTGGTTTTGGTCAATCTAAGGCCAAATTTCAAATGGAACCAAATACTGGAGTGACATTTGACGATGTTGCTGGGGTAGATGAAACCAAGCAGGATTTTATGGAGGTAGTGGAGTTTCTGAAAAAGCCTGAGAGGTTCACTGCTATTGGGGCTCGCATACCAAACAGAGTTCTTCTCATTGGTCCCCCAGGAACTGGGAAGACACTATTAGCTAAGGCTATTGCCGGTGAAGCAGGTGTCCCATTTTTCTCAATCTCAGGTTCTGAGTTTGTTGAGATGTTTGTCGGTATTGGTGCTTCTCGAGTTCGCGATTTATTCAAGAAGGCCAAAGAGAATGCTCCTTGTATTGTTTTTGTTGATGAAATTGATGCTGTGGGAAGGCAACGAGGCACTGGAATTGGTGGAGGGAACTATGAAAGAGTTCCCCTCAACCAACTTTTGACAGAAATGGATGGATTCGAGGGTAATACTGGAATCGTTGTCATTGCAGCAACCAACAGGGCTGATATTCTTGACTCTGCTTTACTGAGACTGGGACGTTTTGATAGACAGGTAAGTAAGATTGTGTTTGGAAATATATACAATCTTTATGAGTTTTCAAATGTCTGTTACATACTTTTTAAACGAACGAGAATCTAAAAATAATCTAAAAATCAATTTAAATGAGAACCTGTTTTGACTTTTGAGTAGCTTCTCTTGAAAATAATTTATGATTGATGATTTTTATTATGGTAAACAAACACACGATAATTTTATCTTTTAAATTAATCTCTAAAGTATTGAATATCAAAGTCACTTATTTTATAATCTGTAACAAAAAACCCGTATTAATGAGTAAATTACTGAACATAATGTTTTGCAGGTATCAGTTGACGTTCCAGATATTCGAGGAAGGACTGAAATACTAAAGGTTCATGGTAGCAATAAAAAGTTTGATGGTGATGTTTCTCTTGAGGTAGTTGCCATGAGAACACCTGGCTTTAGTGGAGCTGATCTTGCAAACCTCTTGAATGAAGCTGCTATATTAGCTGGTCGGCGTGGAAAGGCGGGGATTTCATCAAAAGAGATTGATGATTCTATTGATAGGATTGTGGCTGGAATGGAAGGAACCGTGATGACAGATGGGAAGAGCAAAAGTTTAGTGGCATATCATGAAGTTGGGCATGCCATTTGCGGGTAAGCCTGAAATCAAACTGTAGTTGTCTTTCATGTAAAACATGTGTACAATTGCAGCAAAAAGCTAGTTACTGTTGCCATAATGAATTCATGTTACACTTCTATACGAGGAGATTCGAGGAAAACAATGGCTCAAATTTATGAGCTGTTTTAAGTTCCGAGAAATTTTGTTCTGAAATATCAATCTGTACTTGCAGAACATTGACACCTGGTCACAATGCTGTACAAAAGGTAACCCTAGTTCCTTGCGGTCAAGCTCGGGGTCTTACTTGGTTCATTCCTTCTGATGACCCAACTCTAATCTCCAAACAACAACTCTTTGCAAGAATTGTTGGTGGACTCGGTGGCAGAGCTGCGGAGGAAATTATTTTTGGTGAGCCTGAAGTTACAACTGGAGCGGCTGGCGATTTGCAGCAAATAACCAGTTTGGCTAAACAGGTCTCATATAATCACATTATTTTCTGTTGTTCTATAATTTGTCTCGCTCATTTTCCATTTTTATTTTGGTGGGGATGAATGCTATAAGTTCTTGTTTTGATGGTAATCTAATTTGGTTATATTTTCTGATGGCATTCCGAGTATTTTTGTGATAAGGTCATCTTTAAAGATTTCTTTAATACCTGAAAATTTCCGCTTTAAGCAAAAGAATGAATTTTTAATTTCAGTTCTCAACAGATCCTTATTTTCTCCATTTTCCTACATTATCCTTCTGAATTCTGATACAACTTTGTCCTACTAATAAATGAAATGATACTCTTGCAGACGGTAACCACATTTGGAATGTCTGATATCGGTCCTTGGTCACTCATGGACTCATCTCAAAATGCAGACGTCATCATGAGAATGATTGCAAGAAACTCAATGTCAGAAAAGCTTGCTGAAGACATTGATTCTGCTATCAAGAGGCTCTCAGATGAAGCATATGAAATTGCATTGAAGCATATAAGGAACAACCGTGAGGCCATCAACAAGATTGTGGAAGTCCTACTGGAGAAGGAGACAATTACCGGAGACGAATTCAGATCTCTCTTTTCAGAGTTTGTTGAAATTCCACCCGAAAATGTGGTCCCTACTTCAACTCCCTTACCAGTTGCTGTTTGAGTTGCTATACGTACTCAATTTTCTGTAATTGTCAAATATTTGTAACAGAAAAAATGTTAGTTAGGACATGATGTAATTTACATGAACAGTAGTAATAAAGTATCCATATACATACTTGTTTGGCTTTTTATTTGGTTTTCCTTTTTGTAGTTTCTATTTTCTATTTGTTCTAATCAGAGATATGTGATTTCTTTTATTCAGAAGCTTCTGGTGTGGCTGCTTGCATCAGTTGCATGTGCTTTTCTTTAATTAAAAATGAAATCAGCATTTTGAGGTACCATGAGGCTGTAGATCTCAAATCAGATGTTTGCAGGACAATTAATATATACTATGATAACTATTTAATCATGCTATAGTAAGCATTTGTCAGAAGAAAACTTCAACCAATATCTAGTTGAATCCTTCAAGATGAAGCATTTTCAATCATATAAAATAGCAATAGAGATTTGAACTTCAACATAGATAGTATATATTAATATTACTCTTCAACATTCCCCAATTAAAGTATATATTAATATTAATTTTAACATAAATAGTATATAATTTTAAGTTAAAATTAATATTCAATGGTAACACTTCAATTAATATTTATTTTACCATTCCCCAATTTTTTTTCCAGAGCCAAGAAAATAAAATTGAATTGAGTTCTAGACACTTTGATGTATGTATTGTTTTGAAAGCGCACTTGTCTTATTTGTTGATTGTTTTGAAGGTGTATAATGTATGTGAGTGTTATAAACTCGAGAATGGGTGTAAAATTATGATAAGTGACACTTTAATTAATAATAATCTCACCCTTAATTATTTTAAAAGCTAAAAAAGTAAAGTTTAAATAACAAAAAACAATCCAAAAGTCCTAGCTCAACTAACAAAATGTCAAAATTATTAGGCCGGATGCCATGACCGTGGTTCGAACCCAGTACCTCCACTTATGTGTGTGAGTTTATAATGACTTTGCCATTTCGTCTATCTACCAAAAAAAATAACAAAAACATATTTGTTGACAAAAAACCTTAATTACTTTTTAAAAGTTTAAAAAGTAAAGTAAAGTTTAATAATAATCTCACCCTTAATTACTTTGATAACAAGAAAACCTGTGAGATTTGTAAAGATTAAAAATATTCTAAATTTTATCGAGACAAAAAACATATTTAAAATCACTGTTGACAAAAAGTCTTACGTATTATTTTTGAGAAAAAAATTCTTACGTAAGTTGTATACATTTTGTCAGTTAATCTCTTCTATCTTCATCTATATGACGCACACGTAATTCCAAATTATCATTGCAATCATTATCATTATTATAGATATACATACAAAATCGTTAGAGTGAGTACTCCACTGCATTATTGGCATTTTATGGTCTCACAATTAACAATTATTACCACTTTTATTATTAATTTTTTTGGTAGGTTTTATTATTATTATTTAACCAATATATAAGCTTAATAATATTGTTCCGTCAAAAAAGTTTAATATTATTTTTTTTGAAAGAAAAAAAAGTTTAATATTATTATTTTGATAAACCTAGCTAGTACATAGTTTATCAAATTAATTGTCAACTAACTCCTCCTTTTAAAATTATATATTTTTATTATACTAATTATCATATGATATATTTTTTACAGGATTATTATATGATATGATTCTTATCATCATGCAGCATTGACATTTGACAATAGCATTAAGCAGCACTAACTAGTGCTTTTAATTACACCGCGTCACGTACGTGTTAAAAAAATATAAAATATTGTACCAAAAAACAAAACACCGAGTCACAAATAAAAAAATAAGGCCCTTCAACAAATAAAATAAGAGTTCCTTCAAAAAAAAAAAAAACAAATAAAATAAGAGTTTAATTTGTATGTATTGTCCGTACTCTAAAGTTATTTTATCCAAGTATCAAATGATATGTTTTTTTATCTATTTAATAATGTATTGTCACATCGATTAATAAATATAATAAGATAAATTTTTTTAAAGTCATTAATTAACATAACAACACATTATTAAATGTATATATAATATAGTATACTAATTAAATTTATAATAGATTCTTAATATGTTAGAATAATTATCTTGATGAAGAATTCAATCCATAAATGTTAAAATAATTATATAATGAAGATGTGAAGATAATATATATATAGCTTGCAATCGAACTGATCAGTGATCCCAATCCAAGGAATATGTGCACCAGCAAAATAGTGTATAATAATAATAATAATTCAATATTAATAATAAAAAATGATAGTCAAATAAAAACAAAAAAATATCAACAATATAGCATTTATTCTATTAAATAATAGAAGAACAAGTTGTACAGTGGGTCCAATTTGTCTCTATACATTTCATTTTCCTGGTGAAATATCATTTTGTCTGCTATGTTCAGTATTTCAGTTACCTAGTTGATTTTCTCTTCCTAAAAAATAACCGAACTAAAACAAGTTTGTGTACTCCTTCTATGTTCATGATTGAATTCTTCATGTATCCAACCTTGGAATTTTGGTTCTTTGAATAACACAAAGTTACACACTTATGTGTCACAAGTACCAGGTTGTTTTATAGGTGAGGTTTTGAATTTCAGTTTCTGCAGTTATTATAACTTTTTTTTTGTTCTGGATTTATATTTTGAATTTGAGATTATTATTATTATTATTATTATTATTATTATTATTATTATTATTATTATTATTATTATTATTATTATTATTATTATTATTATTTGTGTTTGCTTGTTGAACTACTGAACTTGTTCTAGTATTGGTTCATGTTGTTATTGATTAATCAACTATTGTTTTTATTATGATGTTTATTGATGAATGGAACCACCCAGTGAAGTCTTTTACTTTTGCTTCATTAAAGAACATGTTTTGTTTTCAGTTAGGAGTCCTCAAATATTTGTTGATGAATTGGAAGAAAAATCTCTTTGTTTGATTTCCAATTGAGTTTGATTGTCTATGAGGTGTCGGCTCAATGGTAAGAGTTAGTAATCTTAGGGATTAAGTTCGAATCTCCTCAGGGACGGTTTAACTTAATAACCTGAGGGAGTAAATTCAAATACCCTCGGGAAATGATGTAAAATGATCATTGATGTCACTTTAATAAATAATGATATTTTTTGTGATGGTTAGGGATACACCGAGGACAAGGGGGTATCATAAAGAACTTAGTAGTAGTTGGAAGCTATTGAATCAAGTTCGAAATGGCTTCACCGTTAGAGATTGATGAAGAGAATGATAACAAAGGTAGTATGTGGGATTTGGAACAGAAACTTGACCAGCCAATGGATGCAGAAGCAGGAAAGCTCAGAAATATGTACAGAGAAAAAGTATGATGCCAAATTCTTTTAACTTTTTTGCTTTTTCTGAATTCTATTTTATTTACATAGGATACTGCAATTTGCAACTTTGAAATTTTGATGTCTACAACATGTCTGTTAAGTGATTTTAAGTATTTTTTTCGATCTATATTATTTTGATTTGTTTCAGAAGTTTTCTGCGCTCTTGCTTCTACGACTGGCATATCAAAGTCTTGGTGTAGTTTATGGAGATTTGGGAACTTCGCCCTTATACGTTTTCTATAACACATTTCCTCATGGAGTTGATGATCCGGAGAAAGTTATTGGAGCTCTTTCTTTGATCATATACTCTCTTACTCTTGTGCCGCTGCTCAAATATGTTTTTATCGTATTAAGAGCAAATGACAATGGTCAAGGTATGTATTGTTTTCCAACTTTTCTTCATAATAAAAAATCCCGCTAATTTGGAGGAATTCAAAATCCCGTCTCGTCCAAACTCCCAAACTGAGCCTTAAGCATTGATAATCGGCTCAATTTCTTCGAATGATATTTTCGGCGAATAAGATTCCAGTAGAATGCTTTGAGGGTAATAAAGATTTCATCTATGATAATGCACATGAGATCCAAATCCAAAAAGGGATGGATGCCTTTATATCAGAAAGTTTTCCTTTCCTTTATTCGCTTTTTGGATTATCAGTAGAACTATTTCATTCACAATTATGATATGTTGTTGGTATGTGACCTACCTTGTTTATACTAGAGTTTTTGTGAAAGCTAACTTTATAATTAAATATTATTGTCAACGTTGTACCGAAAAATAATCCGAGAGGATTTGTTTAGTGCGTGTTTGACTAAAGAACTTAATTTACCATTTATTGAATAGGTGCTTATTTTCAATCAAGTTTTAAGTTGTTTTTCAGAAGCTATTTTGGAGAGCTTATCGAAATAAGCTAAAATCAGCTTACTAACATATCATAAACTATGTTCATATGTTGTCTCAAACAACCAGACAAGTGTTTAAGTTTAACCAAGCTTGCATATATGGAGCAGGTGGAACACTGGCTCTTTATTCCTTGCTCTGCCGACATGCAAATATAAAGATCATTCCCAACCAGCATCGTACCGACGAAGAGTTAACAACATATAGCCGGACTACCTTCCATGAGAAGTCATTTGCTGCGAAAACTCAAAGATGGTTAGAGGAACAAAAATTTATTAAAAGTACCATTCTTATTCTTGTCCTTGTTGGTACCTGCATGGTGATTGGAGACGGTATTCTTACCCCAGCTATATCTGGTATGCTTTCTGTCTGAATCATCTTGTTCTATTTTATTTGTTTTTTTGTTTTCAACATATTCATTATGAAATTCTCTGATGTAGTTTTATCTGCGGCTGGTGGCATCAAGGTAAACAAACCCGAAGTCGATAGCGGTATGCTCCTACACCTTTAACATTACATTAATCTTCTATGTCTTCCACAATGTATATAAGATTAGAGTTTTGAGTTCTTTTTTCATTAGTCTTGAAAAACTTTTTTCCCTGCCATGGTGTTACAGGAGTAGTTGTGCTGGTTGCTGTTGTAATATTAGTTGGACTATTCAGCATACAACGTTATGGTACAGATAGAGTTGGTTGGCTCTTTGCTCCAATTGTTCTTCTATGGTTTCTCTTAATTGGAGGTATAGGTATTTACAACTTATGGAGATTTGGTGGCAGTGTCTTAAGAGCATTTTCGCCTCTTTACGTGTATCGGTATCTAAGAAATGGACGCAAAGATAGTTGGCTTTCCCTTGGTGGAATCTTGCTTAGCATAACAGGTTTGTTTAATTTTGATAACTTCTGATTTGCTTCTTGTGTCTTAGAATTATTCAGTAAGGTGAATGGTTAATTTAAACTCGAAAACTTGTGATGATTGCTTTCAGGGACAGAAGCTCTTTTTGCCGACTTAGCCAATTTTCCAGTCTCATCTGTACAAATTGCATTTACTCTTGTGGTGTTTCCTTGCCTTCTTTTAGCATATTCTGGACAGGCTGCATATCTGGTGAATAACTTGCATCATTCACAAGATGTGTTTTACCGTTCTATTCCAGGTTTGTTACATCTGTCACACTCTACGTTAAAAAATTTCTGTTTGAGCGTAGTTATCAAATCAAGATTCAAATCAAGAATTGGGAGACCTATTTTTTTTTTTCGAATTGTGAATAGAATCTTATTTATGAATCGTAAGATGCATCACCGATAAAATCATGACGTTTTTAAGTGAAAACAATCGACATAGCAAAATTGTAAGCTGATATATCATATAAAACCTCAAAGTAATTTAAACCTATTGGAAACATCCTTTATCTTTTTATTTAGAATGATGCACTTTTGTTTCTTTATGCAATGATTTTTATCTGTTAGAAGTTAATTATCCTTAGTTCTGCAGAAAAAATATACTGGCCGGTATTTATAATTGCAACGCTAGCAGCAGTAGTTGCAAGCCAAGCCACAATCACCGCAACCTTTTCAATCATTAAGCAAGCCCTTGCTCATGGATGTTTCCCAAGAGTCAAAGTTGTGCATACATCGAAGAAATTCCTCGGCCAGATATATATTCCAGATATCAACTGGATCCTTATGATTCTTTGCATTGCTGTTACTGCTGGTTTTAAAAATCAAAGCCAGATTGGAAATGCTTATGGTAAGTTTTTCGCTCGCAGAAAGCTGTGAGCCATTTTTTTTCATGTTTTTTTTACTAAGAAATAAATTTATTAGAAGGGAGAGAGATAATGCAACTTGTCGGAGGATATGAAATCATCGGAAGGAGATATAGAAAAATGCATTGAAAATTTGCAACATAGGAACTAATCATTACGACATTAAAAAGGGCCTTTCCTAATTTCTTTTTATTGAAAGGTCAGAATCGTTGACCAAATCACGGGAACTAAGAAAGTTGTTAGTAACATCATATTTGTTGACAACTAGTATTGTTTTGCAAGTTTACCCATATGGAGACATAATTAGTTTATGTTTCGATCATAGTATTTAGTACAGGTTAAGTGTAACATAATTAGGAGTATATTGGCACAGAAATAATAATGCAGCTAAAAATTTAAAGGGGGCCTATAAAAAGGGACTGGGAAATAGGATCCTATATTTATAAATGGAGGGAGTCCTACATATATACATATATGCAGTTTATCGTCAACCAGCAAATGAACGCTTACTTTCTCATTAGATGATCGTATGTTGTCCATAAAAGTGGGATATATGATGCTCATAATAAAAAAAACTGAAAACAAAATAGCTGAACATAACTAACTTAGCGGTTTAAGTGAACCAAGAAGATATACTAGATCATCATTCACCAGTTAACAGAGTTTAAGAACTTTATTATGCTTATTAACAAGCGAATTTGTCCTTGTAATGACAGGTACTGCAGTTGTGTTAGTCATGCTGGTGACGACACTGCTGATGATTTTGGTCATGATATTAGTTTGGCACTGCCATTGGATTCTCGTTGTTGTGTTCACTGTTTTATCATTGATTGTGGAATGCACATATTTTTCGGCTGTACTCTTCAAAATCGATCAAGGTGGCTGGGCCCCCCTTGCAATTGCCGGAGTATTTCTGATTGTTATGTATGTTTGGCATTACGGAACGGTGAAGCGCTATGAGTTTGAATTGCATAGCAAAGTCTCAATGGCATGGATTCTCGGCCTCGGTCCCAGTTTAGGATTAGTCCGTGTCCCTGGAATCGGCCTAGTCTACACAGAGCTTGCAAGTGGAGTTCCCCACATATTTTCTCATTTCATTACAAACCTACCAGCGATCCATTCCGTTGTTGTTTTCGTTTGTGTGAAATATCTTCCTGTCTACACAGTCCCAGAAGAAGAGCGGTTCCTTGTCAAGCGTATCGGACCAAAGAATTACCACATTTTTCGTTGTGTGGCACGATATGGATATAAAGACCTACATAAGAAAGACGATGATTTCGAGAAGAAACTATTTCTCAACCTTTTCATGTTTGTTCGACTCGAGTCAATGATGGAAGGTTGCTCGGATTCGGAATACAGTTTATGTGAACCGCAAACCGAACAGTCGAGAGATTTCATGTTGAATAACAATGGAAACACAACTTCTTTGAGCAATATGGATTATTCAATTTCATCGGTAGATTCAATAGTTCCTGCTAGATCACCAACAAATGTGAATGTTACTTTTCAATCCTCTAATAGTCACTGTACCGAGGTTGATGAACTTGAATTTTTAAACAACTGTAGAGAAGCTGGTGTTGTTCACATACTAGGAAACACAGTTGTGAGGGCTAGTAGGGATTCAAGATTCTACAAGAAAATAGCTGTTGATTATATATATGCATTTCTTAGGAAGATATGCAGAGAAAATAGTGTGATATTCAATATTCCTCATGAGAGTCTCTTAAATGTTGGTCAAGTTTTCTATGTATAGTCCTTTCATCCCTTCTTTATTTTGTATAAAGATCAATAATATTATTTATTATTTTGTGCCTGCCATTTTGTGCAGAGTTGCAGATTTTTAGATGTTGTTCAGAATTCAGATTTTATGTGTACAGGATCTATAAGATTAAGATATGTCATTTGTTACAGCCAAATGTAGCATAAGGATATTACTTCATGATAATTATATTAACAAAAAAAAATTGGAATGAAAAGGAAATGCATTCACAAGTATGACTTGGGGATTCAATTATCTGATCAAACTTGAAATTCATTATTTTGCTTTTGAAATTATCATTATAGTGTCTTAACCTAAAATAATTGAAATAACATTAATATATCTAAAGTTTTATGAATAGGAAAAACTAGTAGAAGTACACAAACAACAATATAGAACAAAACCAGAAAATCAATTAAAACTAGATTTAGAGTTTGATGAATTTTAAAAAAAAAAATATATATCCAAAAAAATTGATTCAAAAAACAAATATATTATAATGTGCTAAATTGTTGCATCAAATTATAATCTCTTAACTTGTTCTTTCTAACTTGTTTTGTAAGGTAATGGAAATGATCCTTTTTCATAGAATTGGAGTGAATGTGAATCATCTAACGTTAGATAAAGTCCGTTGAAATCTTCACCATCCATTGTGTGAGAGAGAGAGAGAGTTTACAAAAAATAAGATTTAAGGATAGAGATATGGACACTTTATTACTGTGATAGTGAGAATAAACTAGAGTTAGTAGCTTGGTTAGAGTTAGTTACTTCAACTAGTCTCTATGAGCATTTACCGCATAAATGGTCCTATACTTGAGTTCTTACTGATCATTATGATCTTCTTCCCTATGATTCCAGGATTCATAATACACTTAGAAAATATGAGAGAAGAAAAATGGAGAGATCCATTTCCTTAGGGAACATACATGTTTTTGAGTTGAGCTTCCATTTCCTTGATTGGTTTTTTGGGAAGATATACCTAAGTTAGGGGTGTGCAAATAATTTGGTTAACCACAACCAAATCAATATCCAAACCCTTCCATTTTGTTAAAGCCCAACCCACTTTATAAGAAAACCAACCCAGTCCATTTAACACAAACCAGTTTACCATTAGTTTACAACCGGTTTATTCCAAATCAGAAATGCATCGTATCTTCTGTAAAACTGCTTCACAATTCTCTTTCCAGAAAGTCGCTTCTTCTTCTCAGAACGTGCGAATAGCTTTTCTTGTTCAATAATTAAGAAAATCGCTTCTTCCTCTTCTCACAGATCGCAAATCTTCTTCTCACAGATCACAAATCACTTCTCACAGATCACAAATCACACATCGCTTTCAGATCGCATTTTGTATAGATTTAGTTGTTGTTGCAGCGTGTTAACCTTGAATGGAGACGAATTCATCAATGTGAATTATTGAACAACAAAGCAAAACAAAGATAACATGGGATGGAAATGATAATCGGAAACGCAGGTCAATAATAATGTTTCAATCATTGTCAATCTACCTTGTAATGATAATCGGAAACGCATGTCAATAGTAATGCTAAGAACGATTTGGAAAAGGCGAGTATGGAAAGTGGATTTTTGAGCCTCCATGGAAGAAGATCGATGAAGGAAGATGTGACAGAGATGAAAGGGTGGGTGAGGGAGAAACACAGGTTAAGATTAGGAAAAAACCGATTTTAAAACTTGTTAAAAAAATAAAAAAACATCTTTATGCTGAAAACCGGGTTTGAACCGGTTTAAACTGGTTTTAAACTAGATCCAAACTGTATTTACAAAAAAACCGATTTTTATTAAAAATGGACTGAAACCATAAATATGGTTTGGTTTGGTTTAAAACCATACACACACCTAACCTAAGTTTTTGCCTCTTTTCAAAGCTAAAGTTGTATGGTACGTGGACATGGGAAATGTTAAACAATGGTTCAATATCTCTGTTTGCTAAAGATAAATAATTTTTTTTAATAATTAAAATAAATTACACACGTGGTGTTCACGTCAGCTTTGACTTGATCAAAATTGGGTTGGGGGGCCAAAACTGCAAAAGGAACAATATTTAAGGGGCGGTTTTGTATTTTATTTTGTTAGGGAGCCAAAATCGCAACTTCTTAAAACATAGGTGCCAAAACTGCTAATAAGCCTATATTGTTTCCCATGCCTTGCATGACTTCTTAATTTAGCAATCTAATTATCCGCTTTGAACCATGTTATTATCGTTAGAAAGAACTTAATGAGGTTTAAGGATTATTTTCTCAGTGGAAGATAAGATTGTAAATGTAATCTATATCAGGAGCTCATGTAAGTACATTTTCAAAATAGTATCTTTCTCTTGCATACCAATATTTAGTTACCTGAAGCCAAAGGCAAAAGAAAAGAAGAAGGCTGGCATAAAAATCAGTAAATACATTACTAAAAAAACAAAAATTAGTGAGGGATATTTAGTGAGGGAAAACGTGAAATCCCTCTTTATTTCCGTCACTAAATTTTGCGACCAAGAAATTTGTGAGGAATTTCATTTTTTCCGTCACTAATTTCCCTCGCTAATTTTGCTTTTTCTAGTAGTGATAAGAGGATCCGTTTCTCACATAATGAGGTGTAATATTATGCATGGCGGAACTCATTTTTCTCTCTCAAAACCGATGAAACTCTTGTGTGTATAATTTGTGTACTATATTGAAGGAGTAAGGAGTAGATAATGTAGAGATTCTAGCTATGACACATGATTATAATTGAGTTCATTAAAAAAATAAAATAAATAAGATGGCACAATTAAGATTACTTGGCATATAAAACAAGGGTCTTTTTTTATTTTATTTTTGTCAAGTAGCCTAACGGCTAAAGAAATTCACCTTAAAGGTGAATAAGTGGGTATCTGAAGTTTGAACCATGATCCCTGCATATACTATGCATTATCTCTTATCAAGTGAGTTAAGCTCACGAGGACAACTTGAAGGTCTATTTTAATATAGATAATAATAATATATAGACACTACTAAAAAATATACATTTCACAACAGCAAACAAATTAACCTACCCAAATTAGCACTAAAGAGAATCGAATCTGAGACTTTGAGGAAGAGTACACTCCCAGTTCTCAAGTTAATACTACCGGATTAACCCAAGCGGGTTTATCTGATGTGAAAGATAACAGAGTGACAATTTTGTAATTATCATAGATAAGAGAATAAGATGTACAACAAAAACGAACTAACGTGGTTCAGTCTGAAAGACTTGATCCACATGAGAAGGAGCAAAAATGGATCCACAACGATAGGAGAAGAACAAGATCAAAGTCAATAAAATAGAGTTTCATTGGTTCCTTAATTTACCACCGTTGATACAATAACAAGAATCCGAAACTCTTTTACAATAACCGACATGATTAACTGTTAAATACATTAGATTGTTATTGAGAAATAGATTATTTGCAAGACATCTTTTGCCTCAGAGAGTTTTTGTTCAACTAGTTTAAAATTGGAGGAAAGTAATGTTGAAACAAGTTCAAACCTCATTACTTGAGAGCTTGTCCACAATAAACATGTTCTTTATTCTTACAACCGAAGCCATGATACGGGCGTTTGTTTCAGGGATTCATAAATTAATCTTGGGAATAAGTAGTGAGAAGTTTATTCCTGGGTATTTTGAAAAAAAGTGTTTGGTTAGTATTTTAATTGGAGTTTGGTTTGGAATATATATTCCTAGAAAAACATGATACAGTTACAAAAATACCCCTACCTTGTTTCTAAATCAATTTGAATTTATTTTACGATATTTTATTTTCATTATAACTTGAAGCATTTCAAAATACACCATAAAATAAAATTATGTTTTCATATAGTTGATTGATAGAATTGAAAAATATTGTTGAAAAGTTGAATAGACATATTTCTGTATGAGATGGATGGAATAGTAAAATACACCATAACAATGTCTTAATGTAGAGTATGTAAAAAACAATCAACACGTTCAGTACATGGAGAAATTAATTGGCAGTTGAAAAAACATGGTAGTAGAGGACATATTGGGGTTTTCACGTAGCAAGACAAATGTCATTCCCAGGAATAATATATTCCAACTTCTCTTTCATGGGAATAAAAATGGGAAGATCATGGGTTAAAAATTTTCCTGGATATAATTTGTTCCCATGTATATTTTTCTATTACCTTCTACCAAACATGGGAAAGTGCATTCCCATCCTCATATTCCCAGGAATAAATTTTATAACCTGGAAACAAACGCCCACAAGAAGGAGGGAGGAGGGGTTGTATTGTGTTTCTGGATTTTGAAAAAGTTTTTGTTATTTATCTAATTCCTTTATGGTAGATTGTTCACCAAAGGTTGAAATACATTAGTTCTTTATCAAAACTTCTAATAACTTCATTTCATAACTAAAGAGATAAGGTGAAGTTAAACCGC
>Ga0315914_1002562_pt1 | contig 27795 bp, 23 predicted proteins | sample MpolenodulesMG_FD_203920 | JGI IMG/M metagenome (GOLD analysis project Ga0315914, IMG submission 203920) | Medicago polymorpha root nodule microbial communities from Los Angeles, California, United States - elongated nodules | ecosystem: Host-associated > Plants > Roots > Nodule | place: USA...
GGTTTTGGGTACTTCCAAACGGAGCGTAAGACGAGTGACTTTACCATACATTTCTTGTTAGCATTTCCTTTTTTTTGGGTGGCTGGGGAGCTGTGTGTATTCTATGTTGATTAAGGGATTTTGATATGTATCTCTCTTGTACTCTCTTTATTTTGTTTATATATATATATGTGTGTGTGTGTGTGTGTGTGTGTGTGACATTCAAAAATAAAAAACGATACTATCTTGCTTTTCAAGCTGTTGAGTCCAATTGGACAGCTGCGGACAATTGTCAGTTTGCTACAACAGCTGGCATCTCAGCTTAGGATACTCGTCATTAAAATAAAACTTCCATTTGTTTTGATACTGTTAATATCTTTATTTCATTCATAGATTTTTAATCAACATGTATTTCCTTATGTATACCTTATTTTATAAAGCTCTATTATATATTAAATTTAAAGATTGACCATTTAGCTTTAAACCTGTTTTAATTGTTTGCCTTTCTGACTCTTTACCTCTATTATATACTGTTAAGATCTCCCATTCATATTTGTGCATTTGTTATAAGGGAAAATTATAAGGCCTTCAGCTAACATGTCCTTTGTGGGTTTTGGGTACTTCCAAACGGAGCGTAAGACGAGTGACTTTACCATACATTTCTTGTTAGCATTTCCTTTTTTTTGGGTGGCTGGGGAGCTGTGTGTATTCTATGTGATTGAACAGGATTGAATTATGTTAATATTTTTTGCCACATTTCTTGTTGCTTCTTGTCTTTTCCTTTATAAATTCACTTACAAGCCACAGGGGTTGCATATTTTATTTGTGTATTATTCATTAATTTTTTCAATGTTTTTTTCCTGATGTACAGGTTCCCAACTTTGAACAGATGGATACAAATGCAAACAAACCTTCACCGAGTTTCAGAATTTGCTGTAACTGCTAATCAAACAGCGGATGATGGCAACCTTGAAGCAAGATCTTCTGTTAAGAGAGTTCGCGAACATGACACGGAGACAGAGTCGGATGCTGATGACATTAATAGCAGTACAATATCTGGAGCTCTGACAGACCTAAATAGTCAAGGGGTTGAAGCTGCAGACTTCTGGCACAACTCCTCAAAATCTGAAGCTTCTCAACTTGACACAACCGTTTTCCTTTCTTTTGATTGGGATAATGAAGAACCATATCAGAAGGCAGTGGAACGGTATTATAGTTAATATTTGTTCAAACAATAGTTTTTTCCCTTGTTAGTTACTTTTAAAAAAAAAAAAAATAGGGGAGGGAGAATATTATCTTTTTAAAATAGTTAAAGGTTTTTTCCTTCCCTTGTTTTCATTGCATTTGCATTAGAATGTTGCAGACTCGGTGCAATCAAAACAAACAAGATGATACCCTATTTATTGTTCATGGTTATTGTAATTTAGCTTCATTCATGGAAATCTGGACTTTGCATTGTTTAAACATTGACTTATTCCTGATTCAGTTTTGTCAACTTCAAATCAGATTGTCAAACCTTTTTTTAAAATGCGGTGTTGCTTGAAATAGACAATGGGGAATAATAGAAAACACCCATACTTTCTTAATCACAATCATTTCCTGTACCAAGTTTCTGAATGTTCTTGCATTTTTTTTTTGTTCAATAGTTTTAGTTTAAGGGCCCTAAATAATTACAAGTATTCTTTCTTTAGCAATGTACATGTGACGATGTTTTTCTTTTGCTACAGAATAATTGGTGAAGGAAAGCTAATGGATGCTCTTGCACTCTCTGACCGTTTTCTACGTAATGGAGCCTCTGACCAGCTTCTTCAACTGATCATTGAACGTGCAGAAGAGATCCATTCAAATTCTGCACAGCGTCAAGGACATGGAGGGCATAATATCTGGAGCAATAGTTGGCAGTATTGCTTAAGGTTGAAGGACAAGCAGCTGGCTGCTAGACTTGCCCTAAGGTGAGTAAATCACTTGATCATATGTATGTATAATGGGATTATTCTTCTGATGTTGAACTGCTTGACCTGCCTTAAGGTGTACTAATTATTTCATGCTATTGATTTTGGGAAATGTGAATGGATAAAAGGTTATAAAATCTCGTGACCTTCTGTTCCTTCAATTAGAGATGTGAAACCATCCGTGAACTTTCACCTAACAACAGCCTCTGACCAATTGGTTGTAAATTCAATCCTTGCTTCCACAATTTCTGTAATTAAATTAAAATTCTACACAAAGGAAAGTGGGCTTTTCATTGTCCATGCTTCAATCTCAAGCGGTTTTGCATGAAGGAGACATGTGGGAATCTATATTTGTCACAATACGGTCATGTTCAAAATTTGCTCGTATCAAATTCTTGATTTATATTGAATAGGTAAGACTCTTTCTAAAGTGAATCTTTATGGAAGATTCACCATTGATGAACCTTTGTTGAAGGTTGAAACAGAATTCTGTTAGAGGAGAGAGAAAGAGAGAGAGAGGGAAAAGAGTTTCTCATTATGATTGAATAACAGAGAGTACAAGTATTTATAGGCACATACTAAGTGCAATGAATAAGTGACACCTGTCACTGTCTTATAGGCTAATACTAAAACAGATAAACTATAGTTGTAGAATATTACAAGCCTAATCAGTACACTTAACATGTCAAATTTCTAAATAAGAGGATTCACTCACGGGTATGTTATGAGATACAAAACTGTTCCTGGGCGTCCACCTCATAACTTAATATTTAGGAAGTGAATATATTGCTTAGTTTTATTTCATGCTTATAATTAGGAGTTTATGATCATTATTAAATTGTCCTGTCCAGTATTTGTTTCAACCTGTGATATCACTTCTAATTTTCTTAATTTCATAATAGATATGTTCACACGTGGGAACTAGATGCTGCTTTGGACGTTCTCACAATGTGCAGCTGCCATATACCTCAGAATGATTATACTAGGGAAGAGGTACAGAAGTTACAGTTATTTTTCTTTCAATACTGTATTGTTCTATCAATATTTTCTTGCATGAGGCATGGATATTCTCAAATAGTTGCTATATCCATACATATTATGTATCCAATATAACTTGTTGGATATGCTTGGGCACACACCCTCCCTTTTATTCTTCAAATTTCTCTAATAACAGGGCCGACCCAACCTTTATTAGGCCCAATATGAAATTTGATGCTAGTTCTTTTGAAAGCTAATCATAGATATTTTAAAGAAAAATATTATATTTTTATTTAAACTATTTTGTTTTGATTTTTATTTTTTCCAAAAAGTATGTGTGTGTACGTGTAACCCACATGTAAGATTTCATATAACTAATAACTTGGGATTCTAATTATTTTTCTTGTTAAACTTAAATAAAATAAAAAAAATCGGTGGCCTCCATATCCCATAAAAAAAAATTGGGGTCCAAAACCCTAGTTTTTTGAAAGCTAACCATAGATATTTTAAAGAAAAATATTATATTTTTATTTAAACTATTTTGTTTTAATTTTTATTTTTTCCAAAAAGTATGTATGTGTGTGTACATGTAACCCACATGTAAGATTTCATATAACTAATAACTTGGGATTCTAATTATTTTTCTTGTTAAAGTTAAATAACAAAAAAAAAATCGGTGGCCTCCATATCCCATAAAAAAAATTGGGGTCCAAAACCGTAGATATATCATTGCTATATATTGCTCAAGCCTTAAGAACAGGAATCCATGCAAAAGATCAAGTTTTGTTCTAAATGAAACAAACTAATTGTCCATTCCTTCAAATCATGTGATCTATTAATGTATTTTTGCATACTACATATATTTAGGGAGTTCGTGAAACGTGGGATTAAAAACTTTTGATTTACTATATTGTTTTTGGTATTATATTTCTCACTCTCATGCCTGTACCCTTGTTTAAATGTTTTAGAAATATAATTTGTAGTATTTCTGCTTAGTATGTCATGGACTAATGGTACAAGTACTTGTACCGGTTCCCATACTATTTTTAATCTTAACTGACATTATTCATCGTAATGCTTAGGTTTTGCAAATGAAACAAGCTTTGCAGAGGTACAGTCACATACTGAGTGCAGATGATCACCATACGAGCTGGCAAGAGGTTGTGATTTTGTCCTTGAACTGTTTCACTTTTAATGCATAAAAGCTATGCCAGATTCCTCTTTTTCTCCATAAGTTTTCTATTGTCTGTGTATATGAGCTTAACTAAACTTTTCTGTAAATGATGGCTTTCTCAATTTTCCTTTCTTATGGAAACTCGATAAAAAATCATTGCATTTCAGGTTGAAGCAGAGTGCAAGGAAGATCCAGAGGGGCTGGCGCTTAGATTAGCTGGAAAAGGGGCTGTTTCTGCTGCGCTAGAAGTGGCAGAAAGTGCTGGATTGTCAATTGATTTACGGAGAGAGTTGCAAGGGAGACAGCTTGTGAAACTTTTAACAGCAGATCCTCTTAATGGTGGAGGACCAGCTGAAGCGTCACGCTTTCTTTCATCATTACGGGATACAGACGATGCTTTGCCGGTTGCTATGGGTGCAATGCAGCTTCTGCCTAATTTGCGGTCAAAGCAACTTCTTGTAATTAGACATTTATTTAGCATTTTTTTTGGTTGTCTAATGATATAAATTTCTTTAAACTGTATGTCGATGATTTTTGGGATCCCGTCTTCATTTCGATGACTATTTATGTGCACTGTTGAAGGTTCACTTCTTCCTGAAGCGCAGAGAAGGGAATCTGTCTGAGGCTGAGATTTCCCGGCTTAACTCATGGGCTTTAGGGCTTCGTGTGCTGTCTGTCTTGCCAGTGCCATGGCAGCAAAGGTGCTCTTCCCTACATGAGCATCCTCATCTAATTTTGGAAGTTCTACTGATGAGGAAACAATTGCAGTCTGCTGCACTGGTAATTTGAACTTCCATTAGATACTTTCATTAACAAGCATTATTTTCCTTACTAATTAGCAAAGCATTGGGGGATACCCTTGTCTCATATATGGATAGGTTTTGTCTTTCATTTTTACTTGTTTTCTTGATCCTTCTTGATTGCTTCTCTCTCATTCAATGTGGCGTTTTCCTGTATTTCTGTAGATATTAAAGAAATTTCCTTCTTTACGAGACAACCATGTAGTTACTACATATGCAACTAAGGCTATTGCAGTAAGTATCAGCTCGCCTCCTAGGGAACATCGCATATCTGTCTCAGGCTCCAGACCAAAGCAGAAAGCTAGATCAGGTGCTCCACCAAAGTTGTCTTTTACGAGCAGTCTAAGTAATTTGCAGAAAGAGGCTCGAAGAGCTTTTTCCTGGGCTCCAAAAAATGCCGTGGAAAAAAATGCTCCAAAAGATGTTTATAGGAAAAGAAAAAGTTCTGGACTGTCTCCTTCTGATAGGGTTGCTTGGGAAACAATGACTGGAATTCAGGAGGACCATATTTCATCTTTTTCAGCAGATGGGCAAGAACGACTCCCTCCCGTTTCAATTGCCGAGGAATGGATGCTTTCAGGTGACCCACTAAAAGATGAAAGCATCCGTACATCTCACAGATATGAAAGTGCCCCTGACATTACACTATTCAAGGTGTAGTTCTGAGTTGATCGTCATATTTAATACTGTGTTGGAACTTGGAAGCCTGTAATTAATAATTTGGGTGATATCATCTTCAGAATTTAGTGTTGTTGCTTTGGCATTTCATTGACGTTTTCTACAATTCTAGCTTCTAAAGCTCATTTAATTGGAACCATCATGGTTGGGAATCCTCGGTGATGATAAGCAAAGTCATTGTAGTTACTTAGTGGCTTGAAAAAGTGTGTGCGCGTGTGTGTACACACCCCCACACCCACACACACACACGCACACACGCACACACACATATATATTCTAGCTTCTACTGTTTTTATTAATTTTACTGTCTTTACTGAATTCTTGATTGTGCCCTGTGTAGGCATTGCTTGCTTTGTGTTCTGATGAATCCGTCTCCGCCAAGATTGCCCTTGACTTATGCATTAATCAAATGAAGAATGTCTTGAGTTCTCTGCAGATGCCTGATAATGCATCTATGGAAACAATTGGGCGAGCATATCATGCCACAGAAACATTTGTCCAGGTATACAATGGGAACAGAGTAATTTCTTGATTACAGTTTATGTTAGTGGTTAACAAGGATAGATGTTTATTTGTTTAACTTGCACAGGAAAGACAACAACATCCCTATCAATTTGCATTGCTGATTTTTTGGTTGCAATGAAAAATACAACCATCTTGATGTGTTGCATATGCAGGGTCTACTTTATGCCAAGTCCTTGCTGAGAAAGCTCACTGGTGATAGTGAATTTTCAAGTAACTGGGAGAGAAGTAGAGATGCTGATGATACATCATCTGATGCTGGTAGCTCTAGTGTGGGTAGTCAATCCACAGACGAGCTATCTGAAATCTTGTCACAGTCAGATGTTTGGTTGGGACGTGCGGAGCTGCTCCAAAGCCTTTTGGGATCAGGCATTGCTGCTTCTCTTGATGATATTGCTGATGGAGAATCATCTGCTCGTCTTCGTGACAGGTTGGTTGTGGAAGAACGGTATAGCATGGCGGTGTATACCTGCAAAAAGTGTAAGGTAGACTGATTACCGGTCTCTTTTATTTACTAGAACTACTCCATTTCAGTTATTAAAGGTTTTAAAAACAATATTGTCCTTTGTTAGATTGATGTGTTCCCGGTGTGGAATGCATGGGGTCATGCATTAATTCGGATGGAGCGTTACGGACATGCTCGTGTGAAGTTTAAGTATGTTACCTTTTATTTTTGGCGACAATACTACAGCTCAGTCTTTTTAAAAGCTTTGAAGTTCTAATTACTAGTATATTTTTTAGTGGCAGGCATAAATACAGACTTAAGGTTGGTTAAACATTGTATACCTATTTCATTTCAGGCAAGCTCTACAGTTGTACAAGGGTGATCCTGGACCTGTGGTTTTGGAAATTATTAATACAATTGAAGGCGGCCCGCCAGTTGATGTTTCAGCCGTTCGTTCTATGTAAGATGCTGTGCACTTTATGATAGTTTTCTTGCTGTAATCTAGTTGGTAAGATATCTCACTAGATCAATGTAGTCAGGATCGAGATCCTACGTAGGATCAGTCGGCCGGTGAAGGAATGTAAAAACGAGGAACGAAACACGGTTCGTAAGTAGGATCGGTAGGTTATTGATAGAGTTGAGAGATATAAACAGAGAATATAGAGGAAAAACAGAGGAACCAAGCAAAAAAAAAAGAGAAAAAACAGAGGAAAAACAGCGAAAAACAGAGGAAACAGGAGAAAACAGAGCAAAAACAAACTGGAGTGAAGTCGAAGCACGGTTTAGGTGCCGTGGCACGTAGAATCGTAAGATCCTACAAGCCAGCACTCGATCCTGGCTACATTGCACCAGATGGATAAAGTATTATCACATGCTTTCCTATACTTCACTAAAACCTAAATGTGTTTAGGTTCTTTTGTAAGCAATGTTGCAATTTTATCTAGAATGAGCTTAGGAAATAGACCACGGGAAAAATTGGGAATATAGAAACCTTTAGTGTTGGTCATTGCACAGAAGTAACATCCAATTGTATTTCTCTTCAGGTATGAGCATCTAGCTAAAAGTGCGCCCACGATTCTGGATGATTCTCTTTCTGCTGATTCATATCTTAACATCTTATACATGCCATCAACGTTTCCCCGTTCAGAAAGGTCTAGACGATCTCAAGTATCCGCAAACAACAATTCTACATATAATCGAGACTTTGAAGATGGTCCTCGGAGTAACCTGGATAGTGTTAGATACACTGAATGTGTTAATTACTTGCAAGATGTAATCACAACTCTCCCTTATATGCAAATAAGCGGCTAAAAAAATGCTTTCATTATTAAGCAGTTTGCTAAAAATAATTATCAAATTATATAGCTACGCTTTGGTTTCAAGAATGTGTATCATACATTTTCGTGCATTTATATAAAGTTTAAGTGTTTTTATGGTTCATATTATTTCTTAAACAAAAATAAAAAATTTAACGCCATTTTTGGTGGTTGTTATATACTTGTAAGTTTTTTTTTTTATACGTTTTGAAGTTTTTATAAAAGGCGTCTTTTTTTTCCCTTTCAATTTGATTCTAAATTCTTTTTTTTTTGTTTTAAATTTTACAGTATGGTCGTCAGCATTTGCTCCGTTTTATGTTTAGGCACGGTCACTACCATGATGCTTGCTACTTGTTTTTCCCTCCTGATGCTGTCCCACCACCACCACAGCCATCAATCATGAGTGGAATGTCTTCTTCATCACCTCAAAGACTAGATTCGTTAGCAACTGATTATGGGACAGTTGATGATCTATGTGAATTGTGCATTGGTTATGGTGCTATGCCTATTTTGGAGGAAGTCATTTCAACTAGAATATCATCAACTACATCCCAGGATGCAGCGGTGAACCAATATACTGTTACAGCCCTTGCTCGTATATGCCTCTATTGTGAAACTCACAAGCATTTCAATTATTTATACGGCTTTCAGGTAACGTTTTCCATTTAATTATGTAATAACGGGTTGTGGGTAATTATAAAATTAAAATATGGGTTAAATATTTACAAGGGGGTGAACTTATGTTGGAATACAATCAGAAATGAGTTTCATACTTTGTGGGCGGTTTCTCACCCTTGGCGAGAAGAGATGTAGTTTCCTCTAAGACCAAGACCCCCACAAAAGATTGTATAAAAAACAACTATTACAAAAGAAAATCATATCTATTGATATCCTAATATTATACGAATTTCTTGCTTTATCCCTAGGATCAGTTTCAATCTTAGCTTATCATAGATTTCATAGGATTAATTTCCATATCTCTTACATTATTATTTGTTTCCTGATTTCTCTATTTATTTAGAGTTGAGTCTATATCCGTATAAACAGGGATTAGTGTTTAGTATTTTGTTTCAAGTTATTATCAATAACATTCAAAATTGTTAATATTTTCTCTCATCACTTAATCTAAAATCCCGCAGCTTCAACATTGCATGTACAATTTGGTTTGATCCTCTGTGACCTGTCTCGTCACATTCTGCTGCCGAATTCCCAAAAGTTTGAGAATGTAATAATACTTTCCCTTTTTCCGGTCAGAGTTACTTCCTGCGACCATCGTCGCCGCTCAGCGCTGGTACCATCTGTTTCCTCTCTTTCCGACAACCTTACGGAAAACAACACCATCGTGACCGCCTTCTCAAGACTGGCCAACCACCAACAACTTACCACAAAGGGCCTATTAACGTGCTCTCACACGTTCCACCTTTAACTTCCCGGCCTTCCAGCGCCTTTGTTGCCCGCCACCAGTTTTGTGCCACGAGTAGCAAGGCTCCATTACAACACCCCCTTTATCTCTAATTTTTTTGTACGCATTTTTCTCTCTCCTTTGACCAATCACGACTTCCTGTTGTTACAGCCGAAATACAGTGCTTCTTTTGTTTCTGCAACTTTGTCTTCTGAGTATTGTCTTTGTTGTTGTTTGTTGACCTCATTTTTGTCCCAAATGCCTTAGCCTCATCTTCGTTGCAGATGCAGTTCTCAGACATATTTTTAAGTTAAATATTGAGTCTTCACTCTTCAATACTGTTGGTTTGAAGTTTCTCGATGCAATTTTGAGAAGGTCGATCATGCTTTGTTTGATTGCTTGCCATGAGTTTCTGTTGGTTTTTTTGTGTCTGCTTTGTTTGTGTGTCACCCAATCAAAGATATGGCGTCAGAGGCTGTCTGTTCTAGATATATTATTGAACAGTGTTGTTAATAGAGGCTATGGCGCTATTGCATACCGGAATTTGAATAAATTACTATTTTTTTTTGCGTTACGCTATTTTGTACCGAATATTGCAGTACTATAGCACTATTGTGTAGTGGAATTTGAACAAACTGCAATTTTCGGCAATCGACAATTGACAACATTGCTATTGAGCCGCCCACAGATGTCTAGTCATGCAAATTTCACGCTTCAGATATCCAGGTCCAGTCCAAACCTGAGTGTTAGGCCTTGAGCACGTCAACCAGTTATATGGCCAAATTAGTGGTTATAAGTGGTAGGCTTTTAACTTCCAAGCCGATTTGGTAGTGTTAAATTAGACCCAAAATCAAAAATCTGCTACCAAATGTCACTAATTAATCGTTCTCTCATTGTTGACAACACAATTATTTGTCAAAATAGCATTGAAGTTTTATTGTAAATTTGATCTGTCGTGTTAGCTTATATTTCCTGTATGGAACAATTTTTTTTATACCCAGCTCATGTTCGTCTTCTTTGATCTATAATTTTCTCCCCCCCCCTCTCTCTCTCTCTCTCTTAAGAAATGTATTAGGTTTTATAATGTTCTCTTCTTCTGTTCAGGTAATTAAAAAGGACCATGTTGCTGCTGGACTCTGTTGTATTCAGTTGTTTATGAATTCTTCTTCACAAGAGGAAGCCATTAGACATTTGGAACATGCTAAGGTATGTCCATATTGTTAGAAAGGAAAACTAGGATGATAACATTTTAACTTGCATAGGACATCTATTTTTATTATTCTCTAAGAACTTGTTACTGTTTTCTTTTTCAAGTTGCATCCTTTACGTTTTTTTTGTCTATTTACTGTTTTAAGCACACTGTTACAAGAATAAATATAGAATTTAAAGGAGCATATGTAGGCTTGTATCATGAGATAAGTTCAAACAAGCTCTTCTAAATGTCCCTTAGGTTGATATTTGTTGAAGTAATTAATATTTACAAAGGTATAGTTATGAGATTCACTGTCAGTTGGTTTATTGAAAGACTATTTCCTGGGTAAAGATCCTGTTAGCTGATCCAACTGTTTTTTTTTTTAAAATAACTGTTCGCCGAACTTAAATATATGATAAATTTAGAATTTATTTTTATTTTTGAATGGCAAATGTTAGTATGTTAATTGTTATGTTAGTATTTTTGTCCTTGCCTGGACTTGAACCCTAGACCTTTAATTCCTCAACTCTTTTAATCCCTTAGCTCAAACCAGTTGAGCTGCCCCCCGAAATTGGAATTGATTTGATATATTGTTGAGCTGTAAATAGCATGGGAGAATCAGTTTTTAAATCCCTAAATCAAGAGATTTGATTATGAAGTTATTTTTTCGATGTTTTCCAGAATTAACACTGATTTAATTTTAATTTCGTTTCCCCCCTTTTAGACATCATATAATGCTGTGTACTGTGAATTCGAAGTCAATGTGAATAATTCAGATTTCTTCTCATACTATATATGCATCTGAAATAGATTTGTAGTTCGGGAGACCAGATGCCATGGTTTACTTTCTGTAACAACTGTCATCTTTGGTTCTTGTACTTGTGCATCTAAAATAATAACTAAATTACACATATTTTATTTGCCTAACTATATATCAGTCGCTATAAGCTTGTTACCCTTGCTCTTTTTTTGTTAGTAATTCCGTGTTTTTTTGCTTATTTCTATAGATGCACTTTGATGAAGGGTTATCTGCAAGGCACAAAGGTGGGGAATCTACCAAACTTGTCACAAAAGGTCTTAGGGGAAAAAGTGCATCTGAAAAGCTTACTGAAGAAGGGCTTGTCAAATTTTCTACCCGGGTATCAATTCAGGTAATTGGATATACTCAATCTCATTTTTGGAATTCCAAATTAATAATAGACCTGCCTTTGCTTTATGGACAGTATGACATCTTTGAACGAACGTACAAACATTCACTACTTGACTTCTAAGTTGTAGACATGTTTGTGTTGCAATTTTTTGACTTTACATGGCATCATCTCTTATTTTAGAAATTCCCAGGAAATATTCCTGACTTCTTAGTCATAGTCATGCTTTTTTGGAAAACCACTTATTTTAAATGCTCTGCTGTTGATATATCGTCATGAGTTTTGTTAATGATATCCTGTGTTTACTCCTCACAATTTCTGTCGATTTATTGTATTTTGTAGGTTGAAGTTGTTAAATCCTTTAATGATTCAGAAGGACCACAATGGAATCATTCACTTTTCGGGAATCCCAATGATCCAGACACTTTCAGGTTTGTGTAATTGTTTAGCTTAATTACTTTGTGACTTTGACCATCCATTTCTCTTTCTTGGAGTTTGTTTGGTATTTCTTCAATTTTGTGGATGTATCTTTTACAATTTTTTGAATAAACTCATCTTGAATTTGTCAACCCATTTTTTAGAGGAGACCAAACTAATCTCAAATTAACAAATCTAAAAACTCATATTGACGATTGAAATATAATACACCTCTTCAGGCAAAAGCCATGTGGACTTGAGTTTTCAACAATGCTCAGGACAACCTTACCTTATGATGTAATTTAATATGCAATTTTTAAGTCATTTGATGATTTTGATGCTACTTATTATCATAGTCCTCTTAATAACTGCTAAAGTTTCATCTGGATTTCTCCACCGTCCTTATTGCATGCATTCAAATGTTTTTTTTATTGTTTTATGCACTTATAGTTATTACTAATGCTCCATACGTTTTTACATTTTAGACGAAGGTGTAAAATTGCAGAGGTTCTTGTTGAGAAGAATTTTGATTTGGCATTCCAAGTGATCTATGAATTCAATCTACCTGGTAATATTGATAATTTACTACAATCTTCTATTGCTGTCTTCTTGTTTTATTTAACTCCACAAACTGTTATCAGCATACTCAGCTAGATAATTTAATTGTATTAAGCAGCTGTTGATATATATGCTGGTGTTGCTGCATCTCTTGCTGAGAGAAAAAGAGGCAGCCAATTGACAGAATTCTTTAGAAACATTAAGGGCACAATAGATGATGATGACTGGGACCAGGTAATTTAATTACATTTATTTACCTTTTCTCTTCTGCTTGAAGAAGAGGTTTTGTTTCTACCTAACAATTTAATATGACTTGTACAAATAGGGGGCAGTTTTGCAATTATAAGTTTAAATATGAAATGAAAATAGAATTTTTTTCTCAAGCAAGTCCTAAGATGGGCCATTGTAATTTGTAACCGCTTTGTTATGGTCAATAAGTGAACTTATTTTTAAGAAATTTTCACCAGCTTCAACGATTTTAATGGTGTAGGTCTTAGGTGCTTCAATAAATGTATATGCCAATAAGCATAAAGAACGCCCAGACCGTCTAATAGACATGTTAACTAGCAGCCACAGGTGATGCTTTTTTTTAATTTTTCTCTATTTATTTGCCTTCATGCACTTTCAGTTTTGTTGTTATTTGGGAGTTCTATACAGAACTGGTTTGTTTGTATTTATAAATCATTAGGACATAGGCATTACCTAATTCATGTAGCTGACTCACTTAATTTAATTATAACTTTCATATATCCTTTTCTGTATTATTTTATTGGGTTTTCATAAACAGGTTAGCTTTTGCAAATTTTGCTCCTAAACTTGAGGAATTTATGTTGTCTTCTCTTCCTTCTATATAGTTATACACATTCGTTCCAAAATAATAATATAATAATTAGAATCATTCAGATTCTGCAAATAGGGGAGAATACTTTGTTGGTGACATTATCAATCATTATTCATTCATTATTTTTTTTATTTCTATTGTTATTTTTGTCATTGTTCAAAAGAGAATTATACAATCTGTATGCAGCTCAAATGCTTCAATACATCATGTCACGTGCTCTCCAGTAGTAATTCAGTAACCATGGTGACATTATATTTTTGAATTGGGCATGCAGGAAAGTTCTTGCTTGTGTAGTGTGCGGTCGTTTAAAAAGTGCATTTCAAATTGCTTCGCGAAGTGGAAGTGTGGCTGATGTTCAGTATGTTGCTCATCAGGTGAACTTTTGATCAATTCCGGCATCCTCTTTCGGATTTATTTAAGCTTTTAAACGGAATTAACTAACCAACTCTATCCTACGAAACTGTCTCTATTTAGACTGAATCCTAACCTACAAATGCATAGCAGCATTAGATTGAATTGTCTTGTGTATTCTGAACCCACTTCATGAAACTAGGGGGGTTCATACTCTTTCAAGTGGTAATAAATCTGGCGTCCAAGATGTGGTGAATGAGTATTTGCTAGAAAATCTAGTTGTCGGAGATTATGGATAACTTACTCTGCCACGTCAAGGCAGGGGCTTCAGCTTGATGACTCTGACAGTGTCTGAAGAAAAGCATATGGGTGATAATTATCTGTTATATTATTATGAGGAAGAAAAGGGCTCCTTTTATAGGAGAAAAAATACAAAGTCAACTCCTTTATTTTAGGAGTAATATAATGACTCTTAAACAAGAAAATAAATAATACTAAAATAAGAAATATTTCAATGGTGTCACCTGGATTATCTAACCTTTCTCCGTAGGGTCACCAATTTTTTACGGCAATTGTTATTCATAGCCAACTTAGTCGAACTGTGATATACTATTTTGTCCTGATAATGATGATGATGTCTCAAAATAAGAACTATATGACATTTTTTGTCCTCCTAAGTTACAATTCTATGCTAAAAAAAGGTTGAAAATACGTTTTTTCTTGGCGCAATTTCAATTTTTAGAATTTAAGACAAATTTTAGTATGAACAAATAAAGTGCTTGTTAACCAAAAGAAAAATCATATTTTGGCCTGACCATGTGTTTATAAGTGGGGGGCAATCCTCACTTCACAAGCCGGTTTTGTGGGATTGTGTTAGGCCCAACCACGATTGCCTCTGTTTTTCTCAGTGATAAAAGAGTCCATGTCTTGAACACTCCTACGGAATAAGTTAATGCCAGATTCAAACACTAGTAGATTTCAGTAGTTAAAACTTACTCTTTCGTTCTCATCCCTTCTCTAGGTCTTCGGACTTGATGACGAAAGTTGTGGATGGCTTAACCAAAAGACATTACATATCCTTTTCTTCACACAGTGCATCTTATGAGAGATATCAATGAAAAAATTTGAGATATATTTATCAGTTTCTTATTTTTGATGGATCCTACGTGATGCCCTTGGGTTATCAATATCACTGGCACTTTGCATATCAGGGTTTTATTGTTTATACAATTTTTATGGCCTTGAAACACCTTTTTCAAGTGTTCAACTTTCTTACGTTTACATCAATGTTGTTGCAGGCACTGCATGCGAATGCACTTCCAGTGCTTGACATGTGTAAGCAGTGGTTGGCACAGTACATGTAATCTATCATAGGCAGAATCTGTGGGCTATCGTATGTGCATATTTTGGTTTATGATGCACCGGATGTCTAGAGAGCAGGAGTTGGATCGTGGTCATTAATCAAGAGAAGCGGATGAAACCAAAGCAATGAGAATCAAATATTAATCAAGAGATCTTATTGTTTCATTGATTTCAAAGCTTCTAGATTTGTTGAAGCGTGTTTCTGTGATCTGTGGTATATAATCATCCAACTTGGTCCAACATATGTGTGGTACTGCTGCCTTGCTTGCTAGGTTTGGAGGATTGGTGGAAATAAATCATGTCTGGCTTAAGCAAAAAAGCGATGCATTTTTTATCATGGAATCTTATTCAAGTACTGAATTTGGGACCACCTGAAGGCCAAAAACGTTTATGCGTGAAGGTTTTTCAACCAGCTCAATTTAAATCTGTATAATATTGCATTGGAAAGGAGAAATGTACATTGTAAAGCATGATATGTACGTTTTAGTGTAGAATATTTGTACATGAATTTTGAGCGTTGGTCAATGTATCAAAAGTAAGTTGTTATATAGATGTCATTGTTTTAATTTTTGTCATTTATGTGATTAGTTTTACACTCTTTACCAACCGTACTAAATCACGGGTAGACCATAATTTGCATCTTCATATAATTTTACTAGATGTCTTTATCTTTAATTCCACTTGAGACACACTACACATTGCGGCTCTACGAATTATAACTGAAGCATATCAAAACAATTTGATCCAAATTAAATGTAAGAACGCCGCACATGATGAACGAAAACAACAATGATCAATACCCAAGAGTTTTTGATAAAATGTCGTTGAGTCTCTTCTAACCTCTCTTCTAACGTGACCAAGTTCCTGGTTCAAATTTAGACTTGGGCATGCACCAACGTAACTTTTAGGTTGAGTTTACCGTCAATTTGATTCCCACAAGGTTCAAGATATTAGTTTTCGTAGTTGCATGTGGAAGATTTTTAGTTTATACAAACAACAAAAAATTCATTGAACAATGTTTAGCAAATGAAGACAACTCATGATATCCTAGGGTTGTTTCAAGCATAAGGTGGTCTAAACCTTGCTCTAATCCAAAATTAAGATTTGGCAATAAAATACTTTTTTATATTTATATCCGTGAATTAAGACATTATCTTGTTTAACGATTAGTATATTGTTTTCTTATTATTAGGCTTAAAATGTGGTTTTTTTTTGTGGTGGTCGGGATTTGAACCCCAAATCTTGTACATATTATGCATTGTCCTTATCAATTGAGATAAGTTTACAATGACGCTTAAAATGTGGTTTAATAAGCATTGTTATGTCATGAATGAACATGCCGCATCATAAAAAAAATCCAAAAAATGAGATGGGAGACCAAAATGAGGTAATTGAATTTATCGTGGGAAAGAATAAAGTGAAGATAACTTTTGAGCATTTCAAATGTTAATACCGTTAAGAGTAAAATTTTGAGTTTTATTTTTTTGACAAGTAAAATTTTGAGTTAATACTTGAAAGATACATGTACTAATTTTTATTTTTTTATAAAAATGGTCACTAAATGTTACTTAAAAAAGTATCATATATTACAACATTTCAAAAAAGCATTACCAGATTACTATTAATAATTTAGCAATACTATTTTGATTCTTTCTGAAGCATGTAATGCTATTTTGATGACTTATTAAGTATTTTTTCCGTCAATTTTTAAAAAAAAATACTTAATAAGTTGTCAATATAGTCCTTTTATTTTATCATCTTTTATATTATTTTTATGTTATCATTTGATTAGTCATTCATAAAATAAATATATGATTGTGGTGACACTTGGTTGTTCGAGGATTTTATTTTTAAATATAAAAATCAGATATTTTTATGGATTAATCTTTGGACAAATGATTTCAATTATTTATAAGAAAATAGATAGTTGGTATTTAAATGCTTTTGTAATTTATTATATATGAAAACAAAACACTCATTAGTGTATTCATCGGTTGAGAGTTTTCACATTATGTTAATTATATGATGTAGATCTTGGAATATTGGTTATCAGACCAACCCTAGGATATTAAGGTCGACCTGATGCATCCAAGTTTGATTCGTGAACGTGTCAAAAATTTGGCAAGTGACACATATTGCGATGATAATTCGTCTTCGTAGAAAGTTGACATATATTATATTTTGGATTATAAAAAAATGTGAAATAAAGGAGTTGAATCCATTAGTTATTAAGTCAAACAAATTCATTAGTGTATTTTCAAAAAAGAAAAAAAATGATATAGTCGCTTGTGTAGTTAATGAAACAAATTGAGAGGAAAATCACTTGAAGTATGACCTTGTGTTTTAATTTATCCTCCATGCTGACAAATCACTGGATCAACAACATATCTATCATCTAAATATATATTAAGTTATCTCTATGCATAATTATGTCATTATTACTAGTAAATAACAGTATGTCAAAGCTCCTTGCCACCCTTCCCATATATTTTTCTAATGCTCATGGAGATTCACGCAACCCAGAGTTGACTTCTTATAATAGAAAAACTTATATGCTCGTTGAAATTCATGTAAGAAGTTGAATTATTGATTAATAAAATACTACTTAGACAAAAAAATTATTGGTAATAATTAAATAAATTAGACAAAGCCTTGCCGTATGTGGTATGCATACATGTATGATGTATTCCACTTGTATAACAACGTAGATAACAAGAAGTGTTAACTCTCTCTCTCTCTCTGAGGAAGTCATTTTGTTAGAGGGTGTTCTAAGAAATGACTTTGCCATCTTTAGTTAGAAGACGTTCAAGTGGCGAAATAAGGAACTTGGCCTCAATTTCTAGCAGTCTTTTACCAGCATTTGGCACTAATCCTGATGAAGGTTACTTCGACCTAAAAAAATATGTTATTGCTCCCTATGATCGCAGATATAGGTACGTACATATTTAATTTGCCTTAATACAATTTATTTGTCTATATCATGTGCTGTGGAATGACTAGTTTGTGATATAGATTGTGGCAAACGTTCCTAGTGGTATTGGTGGTGTACTCAGCATGGGCATCTCCATTCGAGTTAGCTTTCAGAGAGATGTCAATTGGGTCCATGTTGATTGCTGATCTTGTTGTCGATGCCTTCTTTGCATTTGACATAATCCTGACATTCTTTGTGGCTTACTTGGATAAATCAACTTATTTCCTTGTTGATGACCATAAGAAGATTGCTATCAGGTGCGTATTAGGGCCCAAGGTATTGACCATGGCTTAGACCCTTTGGAATCGTTGAGACTAATCATTGACTCGGCAATGGGACATTCATTTTACACACCGGAAATTTTAATACTGTTGATGGATTAGTTTATAGTTGATGTGTTATACCCTTAGTAGTTGTTATCTATACCAATATACAAAGGGGATTCATCAAACTTTTGGGTTGGATTTTTTCGGATAAACAATCCACAACAGTAGAAACAATATTGGACGATATGAAAAATCTTATTTTGATTTTATATTTTAAAAAAAATAAAGTGTTTTAGTCTAACATTTTTTCATTTAATATTATCCTTCACTTCAATATTTTGTATCGTTTTATCTTTCACTGTCAATAAAAATGGTGTCGATCTTTACGCGAGTATTTATAATTGAATCTAGTTTAATCAGTATTCGTTGTTGTTAGTTTGTATGTCTTCATTTTGCATCCATTTGAATATGAAACGTGCAAGTTAATCACTTTGATTCCCTTTTGTTGTCTACCCCTTTTATCTTGACACCAAATAGTTACTTCCCTCTGTCTTGATTTTTGTCTCCTACATTTACTTTCAGTTTTGTTTAATTGGACAAGCAATGGCTGAGCAATTTGAGGACACCAAAAACTATGAAATATATACTTCCTCTATTTGCTCATGATTATTGCGTTTTCATAATAGGTATGTCAAACATTTACTCTTCCCCATGGATCTAGCTTCCACTCTACCATTTCAGCAGATATACCAACTTATAGCAGGCAAATCACACGACAGAGGGGAAGTCTTTGGCTTTCTGAACATGCTTAGACTCTGGCGATTGAGGCGTGTTAGTGAGCTCTTCTCAAGGTATATTTACAAATGAAAAAACTTAAATTCATTATATGTATGTTCTGCTATTTTCCACATGTTCTGCCATTTGTAACTTGTAACTAAACCTGCTAACGGTCTCACAGGCTAGAGAAAGATATCAGGGTCAGCTACTCAGTAACAAGAGTCTGTAAACTGTTATGCGTAAGTAATAAACTAAAGCTTCTCTAAGATAGATCCAAATAAGATATAACCATCAAATTGTCTAATTTTGAGCTTCACTTTTGTTGGTTTATCATAGGTTACACTATTTGCAGTGCACTTCACAGGCTGCGTGTATTTTTGGTTGGCTTTTCATCACAAATCACCCGGAAACACGTGGATTGGGAAGCAGGTAGAGGATTTTAAGCATAGGAGTGTTGGATCGGGTTACACTTACTCCATGTACTGGTCTATTGTAACCCTTACCACTGTTGGCTATGGAGATTTACATGCAGAAAATACAACGGAGAAGGTTTTCAATATTTTTTATATGCTGTTTAACATCGGCCTCACTGCATATATTATCGGAAACATGACAAATCTGGTGGTTCATAGCTCTGTCCGAACCTTTGCCATGGTAAATTTTATGAAGATTTTTCATGGTAGTTTAACCCTTGCCTTAGCATTGCATTCTATAACACTAACATTAACATAGTTTTATGTCTTCCTAGTGGAAGTTAAAGGAAGATAACACAATAAGGTTAAGCTACGATTGCTCGAACATTTATATATTTTAGTTTATTGTACCGACATTCTCCCACCGCAAGTATCTCAAAAATACTAACATCGTATAAAAATCAAACTAAATTTCAAATATAATCTACTTTAATCTGGTTGGTAAGGGAAAGAATTAACATTCGGAAAACAAACAAATATACTAGAAACTTAAGACTTGATTGGTTATAAGTGATGATACTACAAAGGAGTAAAAAAAGGGAAAGAAGATGTAGATCTAGATAGATTAAGTTTTTATGCTATTAAGTTTGTCAAGCAGGGTTTAAAATACTGTTAACTGCTTCATTTCTAAGCCAGACATGCTTAGCTTAGACCTAATATGTTAATGAGTTAATGAGTAGAGAAATAAAAATGTAAGGGTTTTTCAGGTAGAAAGAATGGATGCCAATAGTAGATTTGCTTAATTTTCAAAATAGAGACTAAAGTGGCTAAAAAAGCAAATTAATGAATAAATCGCTAATCTAATCTAAAAAGATTAAAAATGAGTCAAAACTTATGCAATAAGAAATACTTATATTTATATGCTTCACAGCGGGACGCCTTCAACAAAATATTACAATATGCGAGTAAAAATGGACTCCCAGAAGGTTTGAAAGACCAAATGTTGGCACATACACAGCTGAAGTTCAAGACAGCAGAGTTACAGCAAGAAGAAGTGCTACAGGACCTGCCTAAAGCAATTAGAGCCGGTATTGCTCAGCATCTTTTCCACAACGTAGTTGAAAAAACAAATTTATTTAAAGGAGTCTCAGATGATTTTATATCCCAGATGGTAAAACTTCTTTTTTTTTTCTCTCAACAATAAAATAGATTCTAAACATTTCAACAACTAAACATGACATCCGTCACTACACAGGTATCAGATATGAAAGCAGAATACTACCCGTCAAAGGTTGACATCATCTTGCAAAATGAGATGCCGGCATATTTTTACATTTTGGTATCTGGATCAGTGGTAAAACATCTCTATCTCTATCTTATACAATTCATACTCTAGTACTGGATTGAACTAGTTAGCTGCAGACTGAACCATTTCTAATCGCAGGATGTGTTGATATTAAAGAATGGGTCTGAACAGGTATGATGGAATCCAAACAGACAATTGATTTCAGAGTGTAAGTAGCAAGCATGTCTAGAGTAAAATAAGCAGGAACTGCTAACAACTGGTGAGACAGTGACTTAGAAAGACATGATTCAAGAAGAAATAAAGACAACCAAAAATTCATCCCACTTAGACAACAGAAACTAAAGTAACTCATTTAAAATTGAAATTAGAGAAACGTTGTATTTATTATAATTTCTGAACTATGGAGATCAGAAAGTATCTCGTAGTCCTGCATAACTTCAAAACATATTGCATCAACCTGAGGCAGCAGTCATTTGGGAAGGTTGTGTTTACTTTACAGAATGAAGTGTTTACCATCTTCAAGCACTTCCGAGCAACCTGCTGAAGCAAACACATCAAACTCCATTAAACTCTTTGAGCTGTGCCTAGAAAACATCTTAATCAGACATGTAAATGGAACAGATGGTCGAGCTAGGTAGTAAGAGATACAGGTGTACATTAGGAACAAGACATTTAGAGGGCTAAAAGTAGAGAAATAAAAACCAATGTTTTAAACGAAGTATGTGTGCCTCTGAGCTAATGGCAATTCTCCCATTGCATTGCTAAGCTCATAATTTTCTTTTCAGTTTTTGTTCAAACTAGAACCTGGAAGCATGGTAGGAGAAATAGGTGTGATGTTTAATATCCCACAACCTTATACGGTGAGAAGTAGAAGACTCTCCCAGCTTATACGAATTGATCATCATCATTTCAAGCAGCTGGTGAAACCATTTAATGAAGATGGGAAGGCAATCATCACAAACTTTACTCAGGTCCGTGGATCCGTCAATACATTAATAATAGATAGATAGCAAACCACGTACACAAATACACATTTGAAAATTAGCTACTTAATTCACATTTTTCAAATTTGAGAGCAATTCATAACCCAAATCCCCACATTTTTCCTGAAATTTCTAAATATACAAGGATATTAAATTTTTAGACCAAATATCCTTGCAAGCCACAAAGACCTCAAAAATATGTCCAAATTCCCTTCATACAAACTTCATGTCTACAAGTCCATATCTTTTTATATTAATGTTTGTTTTTTTATTCTACTCAGTTTATGAAGGGCCTAAAAGGCGGGGTGCTGGAAGAAATACCGTATGTAACCAAATTTCTGAGTGATTTGGAAGACGAGGTATATCCTTTCCTTTAAATTTCAATCACTAATACTCTTCTTGGCAAAAAAATAAAATCACTAAAGCTCTTCACTGATCTAGTGAGGAGCACAAAATTTTTAGTAAGGCTCGGATGTAAAATAAATTAAAAAAAAAAGGATGCTAAAAAATCCATGGATATTAAACATTGCATGCCCATAGCTAAACCTTAGAGAAAATTATATGCAATTAGTAATTTAGTGTGTGGGAGAAAGATAACGGCCAGAAGTAAAAAGTTATTCCTGAAATTCCAAAAGATCTTGGTTATCCATCAGCTTTAAACCATGTTTTGAGGAAGGGGGACAAAGAAGTGAAGGATAAAAGAATAAAAGCTTATTCAAAACTGAAAATGTCTTCTCAGATTCCCTCCTTTGCCCCTTTCTCCCAAACAGAACATTCATGTCACCTACTGATGCATGGATAATCACTTCCTTTGAACGAAAGAATCGTGAAAAATACATTTATTAACATCTCAGTGACGAAAAATTAGAATATATAAGTATCATGGACTAATTCTCGCAATGGTTTACATTTTTAACAATGTGTGTGTATACATGGATCAGCAAAACTAAGTATACTATTTAACTATGTAGTTTACACTTTTACATGATAGATCATATGAACCAGAAAGAAAAAAATGTTACACAACAGCAAAAAAATTAAAGACGTCTTACAGTGGATAACATCCCTCCAGAAAATAAAGACTTTATGGCACAGGCAAACAGATTTTTTTAATTTTGGCCACACATTTACATCGGTACAAATCATGTCATATATGATGAACAATGTGTGCTTCTTGCAGCATCAGACACAAAATGAGGGCACAAATGATGACATTTCAATGTATCATGAAGAAAATCCATATGAAGAAGGTAACCTTAATCCTGTGTATTGCATGGTCAGTAAGGGATGATAACACTAAATGAGTGGGTAGATATTGTGTAGGAGCATTAAAACAGGAACCAACTGACATTCATGGTTTCTGCTAAACATGGCACCCAGAAACATTTATGAGCATGATTATGAGGGTGTGCATAAAAGAAAAAGAAATTAACTAAAGTTTGACACCTAGTACCGTATGATTATATCCCTACCAAGTGTAAGTGTTAGTGTTAAAGAGGCACAACATCTAATCCTGGTTTATTCAAAAAAGCAGCATTCCTTGCTGTGCTCGTGCTTAATAGATATCTTTTCTGAAAAAATAAAACCAGCTTGATTGCAATCTTAGTTCAATTGAAAACCTCAAACTCTAGATGACAGGAATAACCTCAAACTCTAGATGACAGTAATATATTGATATGGCAAGGTAGCCTAGGTTTTTTTTCTTCAGTTTATTTGCTTAACCGTAGTGTCACAGCTTGATATGGCTATGAAATGCATAAAAAAAAAATCACGGAGATTTTCTGAGATAAATGACATTACTTCCCTGCTTACCTAATATTAACTCATAGGCGTATGCTAAATTAATGCAGGAGAAACAGAAAATTCAACTCCACTGTCAAGCCTAGTCCCGATTAGAGTCAAAATCCACGGACATCACCCCAGCGAAAACATTGAAAATGGAACAACACCAAAGCTCATTATCCTACCAGATTCAGTCGAAGATCTTTTCAGAGTAGCAGGTATGAGTATAACTATCTAAATTCAGTATGCAAGAATTCTCCCAAAAGATTCTGAGTAGTTTCACGGTTGAATAATATTGAAAAAATAATAATATATAATCCAAAAATAGAAATAGAGAGGGGAAAAAAGCAAGCATTCCCTTCTTTGATTTCATTTTAATTCCACCCACAGCGCTTCATAATAAAAATCAATTGCACATAATATAACTCAATTGCATATAATATCATGATTTATTCTTACATTCATATATTGGACATATTAATTTGTGGTTTTTGTACGCAGAGTACAAATTTGGAAAAAGAGGAAGCAAAATTCTTATGGCTGACAGCTCAGAAGTAGAAGATCTATGCGCCCTAAGAGAGGATGACGAGTTATATATCATCTAATCTTCGCACCAAATAGAGACAATTACAATCTTGTTATCTAAACATGATATGATTGCAATGTATAAAGTAAGAAAAACACACATGGAATTTTGAAATATGTTGAAATAAAATTCTTAGCATATTAAAATGAAAATTTTCTTAGCGTATTAAAATGAAAAAAGATTGAATAATATTACCCTAAGGCTTTTTAATTTCTGTTAAGCATGTCAAGAACAGCATAAGCAGCTTTTTGACAATGCTCTTTCTCTTCATCTAACGCTGTTTTCCTCTCCATAGCAGAACCTTTACATTTCTCGATCTCTTCCTCAATCACTGCAGAATTTTGATTAATCTCACTGCAAAATTAGTTCAAAAACACTATTAGATCTGAAACCGTAAAATAATCCTTCAATTTTTGATATCTTATAACATAACAAAAATAATAATTATGTAAAAAATGAACAAATAATTATGATTAAGTAACTAACGCGATCATCTTAAGCATGTTCTCCATTATAGATTGAGCTTCGTTTGACATCTCTGCACGATTTAGCAGAATAATCAGATGAAATGGAATAATGAATCAAATCGCGCATTGTTTGGTTCGAATGGAAGATCGCGTCGAGTATGATTCGATTTAGAGATTAGGTTTAACAAATAGAAGCGATTAAGAGTTGTAGATTACGCACCGTAGATGAGAGAAGTGAGTTGGTTTTCGGTTTCTGCTTCTGCTTGTGGTAGTGCTGACTCTGAACCCGCCATTGATGATTTCAATCTTGCTTCCGAGGGAGGGAAATAACCGTTACGCACACTTTGCCTCTTTTTTTTCAATTTATATCAGATTAAAATGAAAATGCGGGATTAGTTTAATCAGATCTTATGAGGATTGCTTTTTAGGCCCCCTCAATATCTCTTTAGGCCCCCTAAAAATACTAAAATAACATTTATAAGATTTCCGGTAGATAAACACCGATAGTTCATTTTAACTTTTCTCATTTTGCACCTCCGGTATGTACATACCGAAGGCACATTTTCAAACTGTTGGAATTACCAAACTGAAAACATTCACAGTATTTTTTGTACACTTAAACCTTTTGCAATTGCAACCTCTTTTGTGCCTAGCTGATGTTGGTGTTGTCATATTCACATCTTCTTGCAAAGGTCACATAAAAAATATCACCCACTTTTTTAATACAAGCACGTTGAACAACAGTAATATATGAAGATCCCATATTATTCGGTGGAACATCAACTGCACATGGTACAATCTTGGGAGCAAATGCTTGTGGATTAGGGGATTCAATTTGTTGTTTTGTTTCAACAACTTTCTCCTGAAATTCTACTCTGTTGCCAAAACCTCTGATAATTTCACACCTGTAGTTGAAAATGTGCCTTCGGTATGTACATACCGGAGGTGCAAAATGAGAAAAATTCAAATGAACTACCGGTATTTATCTACCGGAAGTCGTATAATGGTTATTTTTGTATTTTTAGGGGGCCTAAAGAGATATTGAGGGGGCCTAAAAAGCAATCCTCAGATCTTATTACTGGTGATTGGGCTTTTGTTTCGGTCAGGCCCATAAGGTCTCGTGTAACGTTCTTCCGGCCCATTACAATCTAGATTGAAGATTGCTTTTCGGACATAGAAAAGTTCACAATGACATAAGAAAATTGCCTAATAGCCCCTAACGGCAGTTAACAGCCACTCAAGTAACCGGCGGCAGTTAACAACCGCTGGCACCAGCGGTAGTTGACTTCCGTTCACACCAGTAAACAAAACAAGTGCACGGTTTTTCCAGCCATTTTGACATGTTTGTACCTGTAATTTTAAACGGCAATTCCGCATGATATCAAACCGAAATAACAACATCCAGCAATCCCAAAGATCAACATTTTATAGTTTATTAATTAATCGGTAACATTACACAAAACCAATAATGCATTAACGTTTCACAATTGTTTGAAATGCGTCAAATTTTACACATTATGCAACACATTACACGTAAAGTACATGAATTTATAATAAATGCGAAACTCAAATATATTGATATATAAATTCGAAAAGTGAATAAATAAATTATTGTTCCATTCAATATCATAACTTATACAGCTGGTTCTCAATAATATATATTCCTAACTTATATAGACGACTCATTACATTACATTCGGAATTATACCTTCCAACTACAACAATTATCTTACCTCTGAATGGGGTAAATTCAAACTCGCTAAGCAACAGGACTCCAACATTCGTCCGGCATTTCTACTGTTCCATTCAAAAGATTAAATTCATGTTAGGCTTGATTTAAATGACGGTATTCAAGTGTCAAAAGAATAAGGTCCATTCCTTGACACTTTAATACCTTCATTTAAATCCGCCTAACATGAATTTAATCTTTTGAAAGGAACAATAGAAATGTCGGTCGGATGCTGGAGTCTTGCCGTTTAACAAGTTTGAATTACCCCATTCAGAGGAAGACAATTGTTGTAGCTGGAAGGTGCATTCGGAAATATACCTTCCAACTACAACAATTATCTTACCTTTAAATGGGGTAAATTCAAACTAGCTAAGCAGCAAGACTCCAGCATTCGACCGGCATTTCTATTGTTCCCTTCAAAAGATTAAATTCTTGTTAGGCTTTGTTTAAATGACGGTATTCAAGTGTCAAAAGAATAAGGTACATTCCTTGACACTTCAATACCTTCATTTAAACAAGCCTGACAAAAATTTAATCTTTTGAACGGAACAATAGAAATGTCGGTCGAATGCTTGAATCCTGTCGTTTAACAAGTTTGAATTACCCCATTTAAAGGAAGACAATTGTTGTAGTTGGAAGGTGCATTTCCCTACCTAATCACGATCTTCTGGCGGAATCAAACTTTTGACGATATCTTCAGTTGATCTCAGCAACGTTACCCGCATATCGATCCACTGCAACATATTGTGCTCCCAAAATATGTTCTTCACGTTTTCATCGTTCTTTAATTCCACCCAACTGAATGATACTCTCCCCTCGTCGAGCGTTGGACGTTTATACCGAACTAATTCAACCCTTTTTGTGTCTCTGGGTTGACTCCTTGGTTGAATTCATTAAATTGATCCTTGAGACCTCTTAACGTTACATCAAGGCACCGATCCTTCAACCTTTGTGGTTCTCCGCCGTTGAATTCTACATGAACGCCGATCCACCCAGCCATTGTTTCAAATCTACACAATTAAAAATTAAAAATAATCAATGAAAAACTCATTCAAACATTTGTAGTGAAAATCTTACATAAACCCTAAAAATCTTAAATAAACCCTAAAAATTTTATAAATTTCGAAAAAAATATAAATTTATGCAATATAACTCCATTATAACAAGTACTCATAATATTTGTTAATAGCATTTCAGATCTTCAACATAACTATATTAAAACTAAATAAATCAAACCCTAAAAAATTTATATAATTTAGAAGAAAAAAATATAAATTTAAGTAATATAACTCCATTATAACAAGTACTCATAATATTTGTTAATAGCATTTCAGATCTACAACATAACTATATTAAAAAAAATCAAAATTTACAAATTAAACTACAACTAAAATTATAAA
>Ga0315914_1002563_pt1 | contig 27794 bp, 10 predicted proteins | sample MpolenodulesMG_FD_203920 | JGI IMG/M metagenome (GOLD analysis project Ga0315914, IMG submission 203920) | Medicago polymorpha root nodule microbial communities from Los Angeles, California, United States - elongated nodules | ecosystem: Host-associated > Plants > Roots > Nodule | place: USA...
TTATTGTCATTAGCAACAATAATAATTTAAAAAAAACATGAAAACAGAGGAGTGAATGGAGGGAGTGAGGTTTTGGAGTCTTTCTACCCTTTTTTGACCTTTCTAATTCCAGTTTTTTCTTTTTTTTAATTGAAAAATCCAAAACGACGTCGTTTTTGTAAAGCTAAAAGCAAAAAAAAAAATTAAAAAAATAGAGAACCGGTCAGACCAAAAACTCGGCCGAGTCACCGATTTTTACCGGTTTTTACCGGTTCCGGCCGAGTCAACTGCATGACCGATCCAAATGTTGGCTCGAACCGACCTACCCACCGGTTCACGGTCCGACCGGTCCGAACCGAGTTTTAAAACAGTGGCTAAGAGTACTGCAAAACCCACATGGAGAACATACTCACCAGAAAAGTTGCATTGGAATCAAGCAAATAAAGTAATGTAATGTATACACACAAGATCTGAGAGTTAGCTTCAATCATCTCCCACTTGCAATTAATTTTTAAAGATAGCAATAGGGTTCAAAAGCACCTTAATTTTCTGAATATTGATGTTATGCAATTGCTAATACAATAAATAGTAAACACTATTTTGTGAAAGAGCACCCTTATTGTTTTGTCTACTTGATAGCTACCCTTCCAGGTTGAAATAAATATAAAATGTAAATAAATACATTTTTCTCTCTATATAAGATTTTCTTGTATTCAATAACTTTTGATTAATTATTGAAATGAATTGAGTTTACTTTTGTCAAAAAAGAAAAAAGATTTTCTTGATGGTCTAATCCAATCAAGGAGTAATGGGTTGCACTCTAATTGGGAGCTTCTTCTTCATCTTAACCGTTGGAAAGTAAACTATTTCATCCCTCTCAGCCTCCCATCTGCATTGTAGAAACCAATCACATGTTAAAATCACAAAACATTATGAACAAAAAAATTATAGGTTAGCTATTATATTACCTATATGAAGTAACAAGATGGTGAAGGAAAATAGAGAGCTCTAGCCTGGAAAGTTCTAACCCAGGACACAGCCTATGTCCACTCCCAAATGGGGTAAAGCAGTTGTTACTAGCCACAAGTCCAATTTTCTGCAAGCATAGAACATCGTATATATAATTGCTTCGTGTAAGTATATGATCTTTATATAAACATGACTAGATATAGGTTTAGAAGCTGAATTACCTCCCATCTCCATGGATCAAACTTATAAGGGTTTTCATAGTTTTTTGAGTCCATGTGAACAGAGGTAAGAGATGCCATAACACCCCAATCTTTTGGAATTAAGTACCCTGCATTCATATGCAAATAAATTTAAACTGCATTAGTATTTTTTATTTGTATGGATTTAAGCCAAATATAACTTCTGCCAAATATAACTTCTCTTGTGAATAACTACACTACCTTTAATTTCTACATCTTTGACTGCTTTCCTCCAAATGCCATTAACTATATTGGCCATTCTAAGAGTTTCACTGATGACCTTTTAGAAAGGAAATGGAAGAGAAATCAATGAACAAAATAATGCTAATCACGTTTTTTATAAGGTACCAGCTGATGTTGTATATATATGAAAGCTAACATTGGAGACTCACATTTTGAGTAAATGGTAGTGACATGTAGTCGGTCCATGTATAACCATCTAGGCAATTAGTCTTCTGCTTCTTCAATTCCATGTTCTCCTCCTAATAAGAAAATAAATGAATCGGATAAATCATATATGAAATTTTTATTTGGTTGTGTATTTAGTCGACAAGATTAATAACTTCAAAGTTTTCATTGCTTAGCATAGTAATATAGACTTGCGGAATGTTTGAATTGATTCATTTAAGCTTATTTACTACACAAGTATTCAAAAGAAACAAACTTTTTTTTTTGGTATGTAAAACTCACACGCACAAAGGGAGAATCTTATGTTCGAATATGAGTAAACACAAATCCTAATATTGCTGGTTGAATTAGACCTTATTTTTTAAATGGCTGAATTAAACCTTATTATATTAGATTATGTAATTTATTTTAAATTATAAATTTGATATGTTCAATAATTTAAGCCTATTAGACTACATTTTTAAATGTATTATTTAAAATAAAATTAAAATATGATATCATATAAAGTTATATTAAATATCATTTGAAATATCAAAATAGAGCATGATGTCATTAATATATTATATTCATTAGTCTATTTAAACATGCGTCATATTATTTATTTAATAAGAAATGAATATTTAGACTTTTAAAAAGGTTACGCTTAGGTCCAATAATAAGCTTATGACACATAAGAAGTTAGGTTTATGCCTTGAATGTTGGCCAGTTATACTTTAACTTTACAAAACCTAGCTCAACCCAATGTATATCCACCCTTAATGGCATAAAAATGATTAGAAATAGTACATAACATAACTAAGTGAACTTACCATAAGTTTCGATAGAGCAAGAGGGGAATCAGTGATGAATTTGAGGGCCAAGGTCATGGCCGTAGGAAGGGTCTCTTCCCCTGGGATCATAAACTCGATGATATTTTGGCTAATCATTTCCACCATCAGGTTTGAACTTGAGCTTGATTGAGACAACTCACCCTTATCCCTTAGGAGTGCATCTACCACATCATTCACTACACCAACCTTCTCATCATCTTCTGCATTATTATCCATTATTAGCTTCATTCTCTCCTCAACTATCCTCCCCACCATCTTCATCATCCTTTCCTTAGCCTGCACAATATATTCACGCGTAATTACTTACACAATTTAATCACAAACTAACTAATTAATTTCAACTTCATATTATTGTTAACAATTAAGACCATACTTATTATAAGGACATTGTTATTATATGTGAAAGTAGGTTGAATCACGTAGGTTTTGCAAGACCTAAGTTGAACTTGATAAAAAATTTCAAAGTCCAAGTCTAGCATGTTACTTATCATAGGTTTCTTTATAGACTTTAGTTCTTTCTGACTTGCAAGCTTAATTAAAAGTCCATTTTATATAAATATATTCAAATAAGTAATTCGACACGTTTAAATAGAATAACGAGTTAATATGTCAATGAAATTAAATTATATTTTGTGATTTAACATGATCTATTTAGAGACTATGACTTTATATGACTATTTTATTCAACTATATTTTATAATAATACATTTAAATACGTCAAAAAGTAATGTAAGCTAATATACTTGAATTAATAAAAATGTTTTCCGCAAAAAAAAAAAATGTTTATTACAAATCAGATTAATTATATATATTTAGTTTGTGGGACCTTTAAAGATTTGTATAGTGTTGTTCCTGGAAACTTGATGGGTAAGCAAATCAAGCCTTTGATGAATTCTTCAAATTCTCTTTTCAACAAGTCCAAATCTTCACCAGGACCAACGCTCATCAAAACTTTAATCAAAATAGGGAATGTAATCTGGTATATATGCACATCCATTAGGAGAAAATTCAAAAGAGAAAAGATAATTAGGAGAAAATAAATGTATTCAAATAAAAATAAGTAGTGAAAGAAAATATCATTATTAAATAAAAAGAGAGAGACCTTTTTTACTTCATCTTGAATGAATATTGTTTTGTTGGTCCAAGATGCTAAACATTGTTTGATAGAGTGTTCAATATCTCTAGTGATTTGAGCTTTAAATTGTGGGGACTTAAGAAACACTGCAATGAGTGAATGCAGTTTCTTGTGCATGGTCCCGTTCAATTGGAGTATAGAGTGTTCTCCCATTAATTCTCTAATTGATTTTGGATAAGCAGGGACAAAAATGTTCCTTTGATTCAGTAGAACCACCTTGTTCACTTCTGGGTCTGTTGAAATTATCACATTGCTTCCCAAAATGTTTGTCTTAAACACATTCCCATAACTGCATTTATATATACAAAATGTAAATAAAACCACGTTTCTTTTTACTAATGGAAAGGGATTATTAATTAATTATATATGAATATGTAGTCGAGTTTATCAACATTTCGATGCTCGAAAATGTAAGGTCGAGCGATTTATTCTTTCAAATTTACGAAATAACAAATTAGTATTTTAAACTAGAGAATATCAATATCTCTTTAATAAACATCTATCAAAGTGAACGAAAATTTATAGTCCTAAGTAATATGACTAAGGACCCGTTTGTTACGGATTAAAATAAAAGTGATTTTGACATAAAATAATTTAGAGATTATATTTTAGAGATTTTATGAAAAATCAGAATCTATTTTGCGTTTGTTTACCGCGATAAAAATCTTTTTATTTAAACAGATAATTTAGTTTGTTTTGATTCAGCTATATAAAAGCGATTTTTTGTTACAAAATTAGTTCAACTTTTAAACCATATTTTATTTCTCCTCTAAAAAAAATCTATTTTTTGAGAAGCTGCTCTTAACAGCTTCTCATTTGAAGTTGTTTTTAGATTTTTTTTAGATTCTGATTTTTTTTAAAAACTGTAACAAATGAATGCAAAACTCTTAAAAGTGATTATTTTTTTAAAATAAGTGATTTTTTTTCTTAAAAAAGCTATAACAAACGGGCTCTAAATTGATTGACATTGTTCAACTCGAAAATTTGAGGTACCAAAGTACTCATCTACTTCTACCATCAACTACTAAAATAATTGCTTTAATCATATAGATCCCATGGATACTATTATTATTTCCTTCCACACAGTCCACTCTAGCTGGAAATAGATCTCTCATGTGACATTGGCAAAATCTTAATCTTAGAAAAATAAAAACATGGGGCAAGGGATTAAAATATTAAAATTGAGGATGTGTGTGGTATGAGATTAAAAATATGAGAGTTTATAGTAACTTTTTATCTGCATTGGTTTAATTAGCCACACTCCATTGAGATGTGCAAGCTGATTATTTATAAAATATAGCTATTGGTAGAAGTAGCCTTTCCTTCTGTCAAAAAAATGAAGTACCCTTTCCAGCCACTTTGCGATCACTAGATTCAAAATGAAATTGGATTCCAAATTTTATGGATTCATGCCGTTAGCACATATTTGTATCCATTGAATCGAGATCGTTTTAGATTATAATACAAATTTTAATATTTTTTAAAAGAAAAATTGGATACTTGACATCTAGACCAATATGCTACGTGAAATGCGCCAAAATTTTGACCGCCGACAATCATCTTTCATTGAAAATTTAAATATAGTCACTTTGTGGCAAAGATTAATCCAAAATTTTCAATAAATGAGGTCAAAGTTATATCATAAAAATTTATATAAGTTCTAATTAGGTGTCAATAGTTATTATGGTTCTTAATTAAGACTAAAATTTTTGTGGTTCCAAATAATAAGATTCAAATTTCACTATTTGGTGAGCATGCATGCCATTGACCTCGTGGAGAAATTATGAAAGGATATGAGAATATGAAAAAGCAAAATACTACAATTAAGAATCATAAATCAAAATCATATCATCCATGTTTGTGATAGAAGGGATCAAATAAAATAATATAGTAATTAACAATAATAAGGATAATTAAATAAATTATTAAGGCTTACATAGACTTGCGATTTTCCATGAAGGTGACAGGGCAAGAAGAATAGCCAGAAGCAATGAAGTCAAGAGTCTCTCCAAGTAAAGGCCAACCTGAGTTTCCTTTTGGAATTTTAATTCCATTTCTTACCGTAATATTATTCTTCTCCTTCTTCACAAACCACAAACTCATTAACAATACAATTATGCTCACACATACACCTATAAACCATTCCATAATTTTCGATAAACTAGCACGTACTTAGAAGATATATATGACTCTGAAAAGGTGGCTATAAATATAGATATAAGTTCAGACTGGATTTTGTATGTATATATAAAGGGTTCCAGCTACCTGTTTTGCTGTACTTGACCGATCAACACTCTTGTTTGTTTGTTTCTTGGGAGTGAAATAGAAAAAGATGAGGGGAGGGGAGAGAAGAGAGGAATAAAGACAAGTCAGAAGAATTTAAGTTAGGAAGAAACTTCCCTTTGGAGATCAATCTACTTATAGTAAATATACAAATATTTTTTAGCTCATAAAAAAAAGTGTATAAATATTTTTGACCGGACTTATATAGTATATATAAATAAGAGTGGGAATCTATAATCTATTGTAAAGTTCAGTCAAAAAATTATATATATTTTAAGTAACAATAAAAAAAAAAGGTAATTTTATTCTTTTTTAAGTTTTGGGTACAAAGTAATACGTACTATTCTAGATACGGTAATTTTCAATGTTCCTTATCATATCATAGAATATTCATTTTCAATTTTACTTCTCATGTATATTCGTATCTAAATTTGTATGAAGGTTTACGCGTCAACTTAACTCAATTGACCAGATATTATATTATATGTGTAGGAGTTGGGGTTTAAATATCTCATATACCCCACTTATTCATCATAATATGTGAAATTTTAGTTGTTAAGTTACTTGACTAAAAAAAAATCCATGAAGATAATCATTGTGCTAATCAAGATTGCAACTTTTGCGTTTCAGATTGATAGGGTGCAATGGTGATTAAGAAATTTGTTATTTTTATTGTTGTGCATTGCACTCTTTAATTTTTATGGTACAGTTTTTTAACGAGACAATTGTTGTATAATCACTTGATTGTTATCTTGAGCATCGGTCTAATCCTCCGAAAGTGTTTTGCTTTATTATTTTACTTTATTTTAATAAAAAATTTAGGATGCTACGAATGATATTTAACATTGTTGTTACAAAAAATATTTTAGTAATCTTGTCATATGTATTTTGTTACAAATTTTTTGTATTCAATGAATATTAAAAATATAGTAGTTGATAAAGATGTCAGTTTTATGACATAACTAAAATATAAATTTTATTTTGATTAATATAATTTATTTTAATATAATTAATCATTTTGTTTTATCGAATAAATATATTTACTTTTACTTTTACTTTTGATCAAAATATATTTTCTTTTACCAATTTATATAAATATAATCATAGAATAATAAATATCAACATTTTTTTTAAGGGAATAAATATCAACTTTTGAAAATTAGTATAGATATAGAAGGGATATTTTGGATTTAAAATCTAGGTAGTCATCTAGGGCTCCAAAGCATCCATCCATGTAATGAGAGATGGGCATGATCTTATGAGCCACGTTCCTTTTATTTTGTCTTCACTCAATTTAGACAGATGTTACCCACATCTTGTCCAAATTCATCCACGCCATTGCTACCTATTATATATATAGTTCCCCTTAGGGTTAGTGTAATTCAACTAATTTGTGAGTACTCAATCATTCTGATGTTTAAGAGTGTTTTTATCTATAATTTCATTTTCAGTTATTATGCGCATACAATTTTTAACTTTGTAACTTTTTGATATTACTATCTTGGTTTGATCGTTAGTTTTAAGCAATTTTTTTGGCCTATTTTTTAAAAATAGTTAAAAGACCTTAATTCAAAACTTTGACCAAGAAAAATATATTAATCTAACAATTAATTATCTAATATTTATCTATCAAGAATATGTCTCTAAAAAAAATATCTATCCAGAATATATATACACGTATATCCATTCTGTGAGCTGATTCAAACCATGGATGTATAGAAGAATACAACCGATTGAATGTAAATTCAAATTAATATCAGTGTAATAATGTAATACTTGTTGTAAAAAATTGTTATTGTTTAAGAGTTAACTTTTTACTAAATATTTTTACAACAAACTCATTGTTGGATCGTTTTTTGAAAGTTAAGTTATTAGTGCATTGATTGTATGAAAATATTAATCTAAAATTACATGCTATCCGGATACATTAAGATTTAACCAAATAAATGAGTTTAAGTGGTTAATAAGTTGTACCGGATTTCCTTCAAAAAAAAAAGTTCTACTATATGATGAATTGTTTAGAAGAATTTCAGTTTGATTTATGAGTGAAACAATTTTTAATCAATCTTTACTTACATCACAATCAAACTCTAGCTTATCATAACGATTTTTCCCTAAAAACAATAGGTTTACACACACAAAAAAGTACGTTAAGATTTTTTAATAAAAAAAAAAACGTTAAAAAAACTTTGCAAGACACAAGATGTAGGAAGGAAGGAAAAAAAAACAATTACAAAGTCACAATGCCTAACTGAAAGGCCAAAAGGGGTTCCCAATTTAGGTAAGAACCACATGCACAAAATAGGATGTGTCTACCTTTAATGAAGCTCAACTTTAAATTCTTTTGATTCCTCTAAAAAAAATATATTCAATTCTTTTGACATATTTTGAGCCACCATCTTTTTTTGGTGGTGGTCGAGGTTCGAACCTCAGACCTTGCATATTTTATGTATTGTTTCTATCAACTAAGCTAAGCTCACGAGGACTGAGCCACCATCTAAACCACAATTTAATAGATTCTAAAACATTCCTTCAAATAAAAATAGATTATAAATATTGTTCAAGATTGGTAAAAAAAACATTGCTCAAGACAAGTTATTTTGTAGAAAGATGTTGATTTTTCAAACTTTTCCAATATAGCTAACACAATCTTTCAACCATGATACCACTCACTCACGTTTGAACTGTTGAACTTGATGTGTGGATATCCGTAGTTGATGATTCTAGTACCATATTATAATTTTTATATTGGGTGATTTGTGAAATGAGAGCAAATTAATGAAGAAATTAATATCATTGTCTTTCACTTTATAAGTATTCTTTCTATATAGCATCAAGGCTTCATATGTTCCTACACATGAACATTTGCCTTTTATATTGTTTGGAGAGTGTTGGCATGCAGAAGTTGTAGAGGAGTGGCAATGAAATGTCTAATCGTTTTTGAGTTTGTGGTATGCTCAGTGCTCTTGCTTGCAGATGCATGTTGTCAATGTCACACCGTGATGATGAGGAAGGAATATAAATCATTTTACCATTTGTTTCTCATATATATATATATATATATATATATATATATATCTGCTAAGAGTGTCAGAATTATTAAACTGTAACTATATATCATTATTAATCACAATTGAATCATAAAAATTGTAAAGATACCAAAATATAGTGTTGTTTTTGTACTATCATGCACATGCACTAACCCTGGGCAAGGCTGCAAGTGTGCACGTGAGATAAACCTTGTGGTCCAATGAAGGGAGAATACTGAACTTGTTAACATCTTTTCCATCTATCACTTTTTCCATTACTAGTGCTTTCGTCTAGTCTGCATCGTCGTTGCTGATCAGATCAGTACTACACAGTCTTCACCACACCACCCAACACTATCTAGCTTTCTTATGCACTTTGTTCTTTTCAAACATTTTTTTACTCAAACCAAGCAATTGATCTAAAGTATTTTAACGAGTTCCACAAAAAACAAATTATTTTAGAATACTTGAGTTTATTTTTGGATGGAACAATTCTTGTTTAGATTGTACTTAACTTTCGGCCAAATTATAGATTACCGAAGTCTTTTTTCCTTGAAAAATGTCAAATTCCAGATTACCGAAATCATTTCTCCTTGAAAAATAAAGGGTTTAACAAAACAAAAAAAACACTTTTGACTCGAAAACATGAACTTAATAGTTAGGTGTTTTATTTTTGCATGTGAATCAAAAGGAGGGAGGGGGAGACCTAGGGCTAAGAGAGGACCATGCTATGTAGTTTGACTTTCAATGCTAGCTACTGCCAAAATGGACTCCTATCAATGTTTGGTCACCATTTTGAGGATTAATGCATTCTGCACCTTCCAAAGAGAATTGCTAATTGCAATAACATGAAAAATTTAAAGTGTGATGCTAACAAGCAAGCGTTTAAGAATATTATTTAAAAAATCCATATAAAAAAACGATAAAAATATTATGTTCTATGCAAAAGTTTAATTTTTTTTATTCTTTAAACAATTTTTAGGACACATTTAACATATTTAAAATATGAAACAGGTGGCCGCCAATGCCTTCCAACCCTTTTCACTTTCAATTGAAGGTTTGTTTAAATAAACAACTTAATTACACGGTTGTATTTAAGCAAGTACTTAAAGAATAAGATGTATATAGTGAAAAAATTGGAGCAAACTCTGCATAAGCTAACACAACTTATAAAAATAGCATACAATCCATGAAAAGAATTGGGGTAGAAGCAACATACAAGAGTTTATATGTAAGTTGTTTCAACAATTGATGAAGTAATAGAGATAAACAAACAGAGCATAAACTAAAAACAACTAATAAAATGAAGTTATCTTGAGGAGTTTGTGAAAATAAGCTGAAAGATGCTTATAATCATATCAGGAAATTATTTTTTTATGTTTTTTTAAACACTAACATAAATATTCATGTCAAAAGATAACCTCAAATAAGATTATCCAAATGTTTTCTAATTTTTTTTCCATCATGCAGCTTTGAGACATAACATAGGAACAAGTGGTCGGATAGATAACTAGGAAAACTACTTGATATGATGATTGATTGAGTGATAACATCAGACTCCTAAGAACTATGATGTAAAATTTAAACAAATAAATTAATAATATGATTCAAAGACTATATTAAATCTTCCGTGTGCTTCATCAAAGCCCGCTTATAACAACATATTTAAAGACAAAAATCACAGCAATCCTCCCCTGGGCTATTTGGTTTTGATGTTGCATTGCAGGTTTTCAATAAGGTTCTCAGTGATACATTGTAGTTTGATGCAGACTCAAACCATTTTCGTGGAAAATTTCATAGTCTCACTCCATTGCATAGTTGCAGGATTTTTCTCATAAAATGTTTAGACAACGCCACAAGAGGTAAATTACGATGACTATATCCAGAAATTGGGACGACAAACTGTTTATGCAGCAGAGTTTTACTTTTACATGCTGCAAGCAACAGCTTCTCTTTCCAAATTATTGTAAAATGAACTCAATTTAGTAATAGCAAGTGCTTCGCCGAAGAGTGATGCCCTTGTAGATCTTGTTATCTGAACTTCAACATAATCGCCAACCGCAGGATTTCTCTTTGTATTAACATCTTCCCTGTCTGAGATTGGCAGATTGACAAATATTACCCGATGGCCCTTGTCACTCTTGCCAATTAGTTCAGTATCTGGAGCTCTTTTATTGGGTCCTTCAACTAATACAAGCTGTGTAGTTCCAACCTGTTCGTCGTAACACTTTCCTGTGCTCTCACGGAAAGTCTCGATAAGTTCAGTTAGCCTCCTTTGCTTGGTTTCCTCAGGAACATCATCGACATAGTTTCTGTGGGCATGAGTTTTCTCCCTCATGCTATAAGCAAACATGTATGCCATATCATAACCAACTTCTTTTACTAGAGTCAATGTGTCAGAATGATCCTCCTCCGTTTCTCCACAAAAACCTGTTAGAATTGCAATTTGCAAAAATTACAAGACTGGAATCAGAGGCTAACTGCTTGTATGGTAAAATACTCGTCTGTGAAATCAAACAATAAGGTAGAAGATATAGCTAAATTATCAATGAGCTGATATACTTTCAGTACTTACAAAATAAGCATGCTGGATCATACGGCATTGACAGATCAATATCAGTATGCTACTCAATAATACAAAAAAAAAAAAAAAAATGATGATGAGAATCACTAATAAAGAATTTACTAACCCTTTCCCAGACCTCTTTCAACCACAAAAAAAACTCTGATTTTGTTGCGGAAAATTATTGAAAAAGATCTTAATGAATTCAGGAGTGCAAAATTTACACATGTAGAAGATGTAAGCAGATGGTCGTTGGAAATGTTAAACAACCAAGATTTTCACTACTAGGTAGAGTTGGCCACATGGACAGGTCAATACCATAAAGTCCAGAGTCCTGACATGTATTAGGCCCAAAAATAGACCATTTACCTCTAAACTTCTTTCAATAGTTTGGCCTATTTCTTTGGTCTCCGTCTACCAATTGGACTATCCCTCGTCTAGTCTACTCATTTTACAGGTGCTTCCACAAGTATTCTGCATACATGTTCAAACTTCAAACCATCTACAACAAGTATCTACTATCTTCTTTACCATAGGGACTACTCTAATTCACTCGCTACTGATTACACTTCTTATCTTATCATGTCTTATGATGTTCCATTTATTGGTATCTCACAAAATTACAATGATAATAAATGACTGATGCAATTTATAAGGGAGAGCAACTAAGCTAACACTACTTCCTGAGATATATTGATCTCGTTCTATTTGCTATACAATGGATCTAAACTACTTGGGGAGTGAAAATTTAAATAGGTATAGGAAAATGGAACATAAATGACGTTTTATTTTCCACACTCCTCCTCAAGTGTATTCCCCACTCCGAGCTTGAACAACGAGTACTATTCTTTCAAAAAACTCAACTGCTCGATCCTTTGGTGAGAATGTCCAAAAGTTATCCTTGTAAAACCATGTCCAGAGTACAAAAAAAAAACAGAGTCGAGTTTTCCTCCACTTCAATGTGTTTTTTTGGATCATGTTAAACATGATTATGAGAGAATGGTGATTGCTGGCCTGCTATCACAATAGAACTTCATAGATTTATCTCATTTAATCTTCAAATCTTCTAAAATAATTTTGGGCCAAAGTAGTTCATGTATACCTTGTGTCATAGCTTGTAACTCAACTTCAGCACTAGAGGGAACTATAGTCAACATTAGGTATTGCAAAATTATGTCAGAATACCAATAAATGAACTTCTCTAGGACTGTGCATAAATTGACTAAGGGTGCGTTTGTTTGGGATTTTTTTCAAAACAAAAAATCACTTTTATCAAAGTGCTTATTTAAGATTTTAGAAAATCATTCTGTTAAAAAAAATCATTTTTAACCTTAAAATGAAAAATCGTTCATTGTAGCTTTTCCAAAATCTACTTTTTTCTAAAACCAAGGAACTTTAGTGCAAGACCTTCAGATTTTAAGAAAAGAAAAAAAAATTAAAAATCTCTTAACTTGTTTTTTTAAAACAAAATCATTTATTTTAAATCCAAAACAAACACACCCTAACCAAACTTACAACCAACCGTTGATACATCTCCGTATCCACTGCTGAACCTTCATCTACATTACCTGTTTTAAGGCTCAAACCTATGGCCCTATGTGTGAACTTATGGGTTTACAAGCTGCCTTACTTGTTTCCTTGAGCAAATCTGTGATTTATTTTGTTGAGATATGAAAATACCTCTCTTGGGGTGATCCACTTCAATTCTCAGAGAATACTTTAGCCTCCAAAGTCTTTTTATCTCAACCTCATTTGCTAGACACTGACTCAAGAGTTGTTGCTCCTTCCAATCATTTCGAGTCAAAATAATACCATCCACATACACTAACAATGTCGTCATTCCTCCAGAAGTTGAGGGTTTTAAGAACAATGTATGATATCCTTGACTTTGTTTGTTTCCTGAGGTTGTCATAACCTTAGTGAACCTTCCAATCCAAACCATGCTCTTGGTGATTGTTTCAGTCTATCAAATGCCCTTTTTAATCTACAAACAGTATTGGCAACAACACTTTCACAATATCTTGGCAGCATGTAAATTTCCTCCTCTAGTTCCCCTTGTAGAAACTTGTTCTTCACATCAAATTGTTCTAATTCCCAACCATAATTGGCAGCAAGAGATAATGATACTCAAATTGCATTCATTTTAATGCAACTGGGAAGTCTCTAAATAATTGATACCATAGGTTGTGTGAAACCTTTGGCTTACTTTGTACCGCTCAAACGACCCATCAGCTTTATACTTTATCATTATATCATCTACACACCCATTTGCAACCAGATTTTTTTCCTTCAGGTAAAGTAACTATGCCCCATGTTTTATTCTTCTCCAATACCCATGCCCTGTTTCTACCTCAAAAACATTATTGGGAATGAAGTTTAGGTATATGTTACAAGAAAATTTTGGTGGGTTGATGTCTTCATGAGAAATTTTCAACTGAGGTAGTTTGAGAGGGGTATAGTGGCTGAATGGTACACTTTCTGGGTTCTTTTCTGATGACAATTGGAGGTCAATGTCATCTTCAACAGTTTGGGAAGAGGTGCCCACTTCAGACTTACGCTGAAGTAGAAAAATCTAAGTAACCCGAGTACAGCCATCTAAAAGGGTTATACAAGCCATCCAGCCCCAGAGACATTCAGAATAGAAGATGGACCCCAAACATTAGTATGAACAACATAAAAAAGAAATGTGCATCTTTTATCACTTAATGTCTTTTGCAATTTCACATACATCAGAATGAAAACTCTCAATATTAAACACAGAAATAATAATAGAAAGAAGCATAACTGTGGTGCCTCCAAAAGAATGATTTCCTAACTGAGACTGGAAAAACAAAGTTTTTAATATACAAGAGAGTACATTGTCTGACACAAATTAGTGAGAATTTCAGTGTGGTTGACAACTTTGGTTCCACACAATAATAAAGGTCATTCCCTTCTCTAACTAAAATGTCCAACTTTCTAAACTCTAAACCTCCTGCCCCTCCAATCTTTGTCTCGAAATTCACAATAATCACTAAAAAAATCATGGTGCATGGTAAATCCTTTGTAAGTTTTTGTATAAAAACAAGGTAGGTGACGTGTTTTGGAACTTGAAGGACATTTTTCAAGGTTATGGAAAGATGAATCTAAATATTCCCAATTAAGTTCAAACAAAGTCTGACAGCACAAGGTGCCAGCCAGGTGATTTAATAAAACTGTTTGTCAAAGCAGATCGTTCTAGATTAAGAGCTCTGATGCCAAGTAAGAAGACCATTTCTGATTGTGCTTGAGTTGCTTAGCACCCAACAACATACTTGCTTAATTTATATACATGGAAATTACAATGATAGTAAATAACAAATGCTATTCACAAGGATGCAAGTACTAATTCCTAAGATAAATTGAACATGTTCTACTTGCTATACAATGAATCTAAACTACTTGGGGAGTGAACCATTAAATAGCTCTAAGAAAGTGAAACATTAATAAGGTTTTATGTCCAACATAAAACATTCTCATCTCTGTGTCAAGAGGGAAAACGGAATCCATTTGTTTAGTCCTGCTGAAGAAGATGGGAGGGGTGGAGGAGGGAAATAATTTTTACTCTCAATTGGTTTATAAGGAGAAGGGAGAAAGAAAAATAATAATCTAATATCCCTTATAGAAGGTGGAGTAAAAGGGAGCTACAAAACCATTAATGATATGACTTGAATTAACCAGAAGTTCTAGAATTGAGATTTGCATGACAAAGAAATAATGTCAGAGAGGTGAAGCAGCTTTAGTAATATAGTTGTTAGAATAACAAGTATAAGAACATTTTTTAAATTTTCTATTAAAAAAACAATTTTAAGGACAGTTTAGTCAACATAGTCCACAATTTGTATGTCATTTTCTCTCCTCTTCAAATTCCCGCCATAGTGGAGACTGGAGAGGAGTGGTGGGAAGAGATTTTTGCATCCTCATTCTCCTTCCCTACCCCCCAACCAAACACCGAGTAAATGTTTAACTCCATCACTTATCAATTGAAAATAAGGTGCTCCGATTGCAGAAAGTCAAATTAATCAATAGTGAAGAAAATAAAAGAAAACAAGGAGAAAGATACTTAAAAAACATACCACAAATGAAATCACTGCTTAGGGCCACATCTGGAATAATACTTCGAATTTTTTGCACAAGACTCAAGTAAGCCTCTCGAGTATACCCTCGCCTCATTCTCTCAAGCATTTTGCTACTTCCTGATTGTGCAGGTAAATGTATCAATTTGCATATATTATGTCTTTCCCGCATAATATAAAGCAGTTCATCTGGATAATCTTTAGGGTGTGGAGACGTGAATCTGAAACGCATCTCAGGAAATTCTAATGAGAGTCGATCCAACAGATCAGAAAACCTTAAGCCCGTGGTTCTGACCTTTGATATGCTGGAAAATCCTTCACTAAGTTTCCAATTGGACCCTGCTTCAGCCTCTTTTTCAACCACAGATGCATCATTGTAGCTGTTCACATTCTGGCCAAGAAGAGTTACTTCTTTCACACCCTCTTTCCAAAGCTCTGCCACCTCTCTCACAATGGATTCGACAGGACGTGATCGCTCTCTGCCTCTAGTGAAAGGTACAATACAAAACGAACACATATTGTTGCAACCCCTCATCACTGAAACAAAAGCACTAATGGAATTCTGAGAGATCCGAACTGGATTAATATCAGCATAAGTCTCCTCAAGGGAAAGAAGAGTGTTAATCCCTTTCTGGCCATACTCAACCTCTTCCAGTAACCGTGGCAAATCCCTATAAGCATCAGGCCCACATACAACATCAACCATTTTGTCTGAATCGAGTATCTTTTCCTTTAACCTCTCAGCCATACATCCCAAAACAACTACTTTTGGAGGACGTAAGGACTGTGACCTTCCAGTAGCGACATTCGTCTTCCAATTCCTTTTAAGAAACCAAAAGTAATTAAGCCTCTGCCACACTTTCATTTCTGCATTATCTCTTATGGCACAAGTGTTGATGAATATTATCTCTGCATTCTCAGGAACAGTCACAATTTCATTATAGCCTGCATTTTTCATTATAGACAGAACAATCTCCATATCATTAACGTTCATTTGACATCCATAGGTCTCATGATATATTCGACCAGTTGAAGGAGCTTCAGTATCCGCCACAAGGCTACAAATGAATGAGACTTTTATCAAATAAACAACTTAATTAAACGCGTACAACATAAGCTCTTATCACATGAGCTTATATAAAAGTGCTAATGTATAAACCATTTCAACAATAAAAGATAAATAAATTCAAACTTTTTTTTTATATAAACTAAGATTTTTCATAAGCTGTTATGGGGAGCTTAGCTTATAAAAACAACTTATGGACATATCATAAGTTGTTTTCATAAGCTCTACTGAGGGGTCGTTTGGATTGACTTATTTTTGTGCTTATGAAAAATAGCTTATGTGAATAAATAAGCTGCTTTGCATAAGCTAAAAAATAAGCCAATCCAAACGGGCCCTAAGGCTCTGTCTAACAATGTATGTGATACTGTGAGCTTATAGCTCACAAGCTCGTATGATAAAAAAAAAGACTAACATTTTTTTCACGACTTTATAGCTTATTCACTGTATGCTCATCCAGTATAAGATACCAATCCGTTATTGTTTGTCAAAAAACGCCTAAACAGTCTCACAAATGTTCAGTCACTAGATAAGCTCAAATAAGTCAATCCAAACAGACCCTAAACAATGACTAATGAGTGAACATACTTCATATTTTCATTACTAATCAATCTTAACTAAAAACTATATCTTTGCATTGATGAATTCGGTAAGAGAACAAAAAAATATTGAATTTTTATGAAGTGGGTTATTACAGTATCTTAAGCAATGAACAATGATACATTAAAAAAAGAGATTTTTGAAATAAAAACTTACTGGGGTTGTTGAAGTTGGGAAGCGGTGAGAGAAGCTTGAGCGACGAAGTGGCGGAGGGAAGGGTTTTCAGGTTTGTTGGAAAGCGATGAGAAGGTTCTGGAAACGGTGATGAGAGGGCGTGAAGACAAAGAAGAAGTTGAGGATGGTTTGTGAAAAGCATAGTGTTTGAAGAATCTGAGACAAGATGGAGAATGAAGTTTGAGTCGTTGAGCAGTGTGAGGTTGGTTGATGATAGAGGATAAAGCTGAAGCCATATCCTTAAACTTTGAATGAATGAATTGAAACACAAATTCACATGATGATGTTGTTACTGTTATCGGGCTGGATAGGGCACGTGCGGTGACATCTAGTCTAGGGGTCGTGGCTAAGGAACTCAAATATGGTGATTAATGATTACCCTCCAAGTCATTGGATTGCTCAAAAGTCCTTCAGATTTATCCGATCGTAACTTTGATTCAGTGGCGTAGTCAGGATTCTGAGTTAGGGTGTTCAAACTTTTGATCAGGAAGATTTTAAGAGATTGTTTGGTTGAGAGGGTTTCGCATTAGAGAGAAGGTATATATAGAATCATTGCAGTCAGGTTCGAGTGTTTGCTCGTAGGATCTTACGATCCTACATCCCATGACACCTCAATCGTGTTTCGACTTTACTCATGTTTGTTTTTGCTCTACTTTGTTTTCTCTATTTTTCCTCTAATTTCTCTGTTATTTTTTGCTTGTTTCCTTTATTTTTTCCTCTCAACTCTATCAACTACCTACTGATCCTACTTATAAATCGTGATATGACCCTCATGTTTAGGATCATTCACCAACCTATCGATCCTATATAAAAATTTGAACCTGACTATATTGGATAGAATGAAATCTGAAAATGGAATTGGTTTGATCCTCTTTGGGTATCAGTTTAGAAAAATAAATTATAAATTTCACCACTTAAAATTTGATAGAGTAATATTATCAATGATATATAGAAGAAAAAAACGTACAAAGTACGAGAATGCATATTATATTTGCAACGAAAAGACATGAAAAGTAAAGATAACATCTTATATTTAGAAATAAAGGTATTAGAATTTTAAATTTTAATATAAATTACATATCTTACAATTTTTTCATTTGTAATTTTTTTTTTTATCAATTACATTTTTCAAATACAATATTTGAATTTCCCCTTAAAAAAAACACAATATTTGAATTTAAGTCTTATAGATATCCTTTTGAGCGAAGAAATTTAAAGTTTGAGCCTTTGGCTTAGTGGCAAGATTTAAGAATTATGTCTCATTTTAACCATGTCCAACCTAATTTTTTTTATTGTTATTATTATTATAATATAAAAGTATTCTTTTTAGAGAAATATATAAAAGCATTATTATATTGTAAAAATATATAAAAGTATTATTATGTACTTAAACTATACTCTGCATGTGCTTTTCCTTTATAGGTGGGGTTTAGTATGGGAAAGGGGAGTTGTTTCCCACCATGGGAAAGTAAATCTTAACCATTAGATTAATGAGGGACATTGGTTTTATCATAGTCTCTCTACACTTTATTTTTTCCTCTTTGTCTTCAACCTTTCAATCAACAAACACCAATAAACCACCAACACCAATTTTGGTATTAACTCTTCATTGTAATTGCTTGAAATTACCACAACAACCATTTTTGTTCTAATGGAATCAACAAGAACACTCCTTTACTAGAACAAAAGTAATTACCACCACCATATAACTCTCTCACACGAGCCACTCACCCACCACCACCAGCCGTGTATATGGCATATACGAGACAAATCTTGGCTGGCTACCATTCCAACAACTTAATCACACAAATCTTCACAAACTGCTCTAAATATTTTTTCTTCCTTCATTTTTTTACTTCAATTTTCTATGCTAAATGGGCCACTATTTTTTCTGTAAATTAAAGTTGGTTTTCGTTTGTTTTTATGAATAAATTCACAATTTGCAATTTGCATGTTCTTTACCAAATTGTACCTTGGATTAATTTAAGAAGGACTGGGAGTAATTATTGTCTAACAATATCAAAGAAAAATTGAGTTTTTGTACAAAAATAAATCTTTTATTGTCATTTTTATTTCCATTTGAAAAAGAAAGAATGAAAGGAATGAGCTTCATTGTGATCGATGCTGGTGGCAATGGGTCAAGTTCAGTGTTATGGAGGTTGAAGACAATGTGAAAAAAATACAGTGGAGGTAGACTATGATAAAACTGGTGTTCCTATTTAATCTAATGGTGTAAACCCAACTTTCCCATGGTGGGAAAAAACTAGCCTTTCCCAGGCTAAATGCCACCTCCTTTATACGGTCAAAGAAGACTAGAGACGTGTGAGAATTGGTACAAGGGGTGCAACAGTGCAATTTTAGGGGGTTCATGATAGGAAAAAGCTAGAAAATTAGGTGCAAATTCTAAAATTGAGGGGTTGCAGTTGCATCTGCTTAGAACAACGTGGCTCCGCCACTGCTTTGATTCACACAAAATTTATTGGAAAGCAACTCATAATCAAATTATTTGAGAAGTTGAGCAATCTGATGAGCTTGTTAAAAAATTACCTTCAAATATATATTAATCGTGTCACACAATGTTGATTTTTCAAAAAAATAAATGAGAGGACCCGTTTTATTCCACATCGTAGTCAGTTAGATTTGTCAAATGGGTAGGTTTAACTTAGTAAACCATAATACATAAACGGGTCATATCGGTTTTACCCATTTGCTAATCGAGCTTAACAAAACGTTTAGGCTTAACTTGTTAAAATTATAAATAAAAAAAAGCTTGGATATAGTTTACGGTGGATTCTAGGATGAGGAAGCTATTAAGTCCCTCACCGGTGGACCACTATTAAGAGGCGTCAGATTAATCAAATTACACACATCTTATTATACATTATCTACACTGGATCACAAATATCTTCTTCTCTCACCATTAAAACCATGACTTTAGGGTGAGGTTTTTTCCACAACTGTTGTCTGGGTTAAAAACACAATCCCTGGTTTTGCAGGCAATCAGAGATTAAAAGGAAATTCAATCATCATATCAATTTAAAAACTTTAGTTCTTTTGCCTAAAAAAAACTTTGCAGTGTTCGAGTTTTTAATTTATTTTATAAGTGAAATTAAGAAGAATAAAAGGGTAAGTTTACCGTCAAATAAAACTTAAGAATCAAATCTTTATAGAATGATTGAGATATAGAAGAACACCCTTTATGTGATATTTGAGGGAGAAAGATACATTTAATTTTTGAAAAATAATTCATAAATTCAAAGGAAATGTATTATTAAAGAATAGTTGTGCATGATGGAATGAACGACAATGAGATTTCAGGAGGTGATAGATGAAAACAAGGAAGGCAACGATACAACAAATCAAAGAGGAGAGGAGAAGAAAGAAAAGAGATCAAGTGCAGGAAGTTGTATGATTGTGGACTCATTTAATCTAATGGTTGTTAGACATGGTCCACCGGTGAGGGACTTAATTGCTCCCTCGCCCTAAAATCCACCATAGTTTACTAAATTCATTTTTTACCTTATAAACATATCAATATCCTAAAGTTGTTGAATCTAAGCATAAATTAGCACGAGATTGTTCTACCTTAGAATTCAGTACCTATGTGAGTGGGATTGGACGATGCACAAGCAAGAATGTCAATTTGAGTAGTGCAAACATTGGTGATATCAAATGCCTTGAAAATCTAAGGGTTCCTCTACAAGGTTCGTCAACGAAGTGTGAGTTCAGGCCTAAGGTAGGCTCAAAGGTGCAGTCAATAAACAACAAGTGAATATTCATGTACAATTTGTTGATGGTCCCGAGGGGCGCAAAGGTTAGATTAGCAGAAAATACTTATCGGTTCAAGCACACAAGGTGCCCTTGTTTTTTCGAGGTAAGAAGGGATAAAGAAAATGTCTTGAGCTAATGTTTGAATACCAGACACTTTGGCTCATAAATAACCGACGATATATTCCCAAGAAAAGCTCGAACAACTTAGAGAAAAATGTGAGACTCGTTTATAAAGTTTTTTGACTCGTGTTGATTTCATCCGGTAAGAGAATGGGTGTTGGAATGATAATGCTTAAAACATTCATCATGCCTAAAAATCAAAGTGTGATTGAGTTCAGCTTATTTGAAACATAAAGGATTTAATGAGATCTTATATAGAGAGAATTTTAAGGATCGTTGCCTTAGAGTAATCGAAAAGCACAATACAATTATATTATGCACTTGGATGTTGTAACACCACATGATATCTACATTAAAATAAATTAAAAGTGTAATTCATATTAAACTTTTGAGGAGCGAAATGTAATTCAAACATTTCATAGATTGTGATTTGCGAGTCATACCAATAAGTGAGTCCCACCATCATTAATTATTTTCTAATTTTATTGTGTTTTTATTTCTTTAAATGAAAGAAATGGAGAAGATCTAAAATAGAGATGATCTTGACTCATGAGTGAAAGTGATAGATGTACTTCCTCCATCACATGTAAGTGATCAATCTTGACCATATGCAGTATTCATCTAACATTCTTTGACTAACATGATAAACAATTAACGACTATTTTAAAATATTTTTGAAGGAAAAATATTTTAAAATTTTGATACATGATTATTGTGAAAATATTACCTCTTAAATAAACAGATAGATACGTGCTCCACCCATCAATGTTCTATGTTTGACGTATCCATTTGCGTGCATGTGCTTCATAGTGATTAATCAGCCAATCACTTGTATTGATCCAAATCACTTTCTTCTCAACAATTTTCCTTTTTCTATTTTGCTACCAATTAACTTCTACAAAGCTTCCAAACTCGTAGCAAAACCAAACTCAAAGGAAGAAGAAGAGGATGAATCGGAATAGCAGAAACACACTTCGCTTCCTTACACGCTTCGATCATCACCAACACAACCCATCTTCTCAATTCACTTCAAAAACAGTTTTTGATGAAAATTGCAAACAATTAACGGGCAATGTTGTTCCTAAGGAGAATAAAGCTTTCAACTTTTTCAACCCACTAAGAAATTTCTTCAAAAACAAGCAATTGGGTCATGGAGTTTCTTGTGGAATTCATCAAAAATGTTATTATGGTTCAGTGGGTAGTGTTGTTCAAAGAAGCCCCAGATTCTCAGAGTTGAATGATGATGATGTTAAATACTTTGAGGAGATTTTGGGGAAGAAAAATGTTGTACAGGATGAAGATAAGCTTAGTGCTGCTAATATTGATTGGATGCATAAATACAAAGGTTCAAGCAAACTCATTCTACAACCATGCAACACTGATCAGGTTCTTTTATTTACTTGCTTTTGTTTGTTTACTTTTCTTTTGAATGTGTTGATAAAATAAGCAATTATCTGACTGTTTGAGAGAGCTTGTGAAAATAGTTTATGACATGTCCATAAGCTGTTTTCAGTTTATTTTCAAAAGCTTTATTGGAGAGGTTATGCAAACAACTTACTAGTTCGATTTTTATTTTATCATTCGCTCCAAAATACCTTATATATAAGCACTTACTAGGATATGATAAGCACATATGCTATAAGCACTTAATTAAGCTATTTATTCAAACAGAGCTTAAGACTTGTTTGGATTGGCTTATTTGAACTTATCTTCTGGCATAAGCACTTGAGAGACTGTTAGGAAGATATGTCCATAAGTTGTTTTGAGGTTATTTTCATAAGCTCTCCAGGATAGCATCGCTTATGAAAAACAGTTTATAGTTTATATGAAAACAGTTTGACTTTGTTTAATCTTTTGTTATTGTAATAATTCATACATAAGCATTTAAACGATAAGCGCTTATGCTATACGGTTTATTAAGTTGTGTATCCAAACAGTGCCTAAGCATTTGAAAAGTGGCTTTCTTCTGTATTTTATTTTTCCGATTTTGCAGGTTTCTCAGATTCTTAAATACTGTAACTCCAGATGTCTGGCTGTTGTTCCTCAAGGTGGAAACACTGGTCTTGTAGGTGGAAGTGTACCTGTCTTTGATGAAGTATACCCTTTAATTCATTCTCTTGCAACGCAAGAAACTCAGTATTTACATTAAATGAGACAGTTATATTCTTTTGGTCTATCCTATTGTACACTGACAGCTTCCGTATTATCTATTGCTGCAGGTGATTGTTAGTCTTAGTTCAATGAATAATATAATTTCTTTTGACAAGGTAGACCATTTACTTCTTGAAAGGCATATTTTTTATGCCTTATGAACTTCCTTTTTAAGCATTTTTTCGATTTTGGATTAGCTTATATTGTGTTCAGAAATAGAGCATATGGCTGAGAGGTTATTTCTGTGTAAACTCAAGCAATAACTCACGAGTATCCCTATGCAACTCACTCACCTCACCTCAACACAACATTTTGTTGTTGTTACATTTGATGATACAAGTTACCATTGTAACACCAATTTGCATCAATTCTGTATTATTTATTTCAACGGAATTTGTTAGAATTATGTAAATTACATAATTCTAATAGAATTGAAGTCAATGTGAAACATGATAATGATAATGAAAGATTTTTATGATTAGTTCTGAAAGTTCGCCAATGGGATTTTTAGGTTAGTGGAATATTGGTATGTGAAGCTGGGTGCATATTGGAAAATATAATGTCATTCCTGGACAATGAAGGGTAATCTTTTTTCACTTTCTAAACCGTTGGTTTTTTTGGGAAGTCTTAGATGAAATTTCATATATCAGTTTCAATTAGATGATTTTTTTGGGCAGTCTTAGATTGTCTACTTTTCAAAGAAGAATTAACAATACTTAAGTCTTGATAGTTATAGATGATTGGTTCTCCTTACTTTGCCCATTTGAGTTATACTCAAGACCTTGATGTATGCTTTATGTATTTAAGTTGTGTAAACTTTTCATTCAGATTTATTATGCCACTAGACTTAGGCGCTAAAGGGAGCTGCCAGATTGGTGGAAATGTTTCAACTAACGCCGGTGGTTTGCGTCTTGTTCGTTATGGATCTCTTCATGGAAATGTACTTGGTGAGAGAATACTTCTAAGTCGTAAAACTTAGGTTGACTGTTAGCAGCACTAAGCCATAATACTTGTTTTTTTTCTTTTTCTTTCTCTCTTCCATATAATCTGAATTTAAATTTCCAAAATCGATGTACCAAAGTTGGATGATTGTATTGATATAGTCTTTTCTAGACTTTAGCTAGTTGTAAGGTGGAATCACCTTAGTGACATCTTTGATCCACTTCTTTTCTGTTTCTACTAAATTTATTCTGAAGCAAAATTTTAATTATATGGCAGGTGTTGAAGCTGTTCTAGCAAATGGCACTGTACTTGACATGCTTAAGACATTGCGCAAAGATAACACTGGCTATGATTTGAAACATCTATTTATAGGTATGTAGTTAACATTAACAATAATGAAAATCTGAAAACTAACCAATAATGTGATCGTAACTCAACTTCACAATTATGCAGGAAGTGAAGGTTCCTTGGGAATTGTAACCAAGGTTTCAATACTTACCCCACCAAAGTTATCTTCAGTTAATGTTGCTCTTCTTGCTTGCAAAGATTATAGCTGCTGCCAGGTACGATAAGTGTTTTTATTTTGAAATTTATTTTGATTTGTGAATTTCTGAAACTAATCATTGTTTTGTTATAGTTGATATTCTGACTGATTTTTCACTTTTACGGGGCACCTTAATTTATTGCGGGTTAAGAATTTTCTAATTTTATTCCGAGGGATTGGGAAGCACTATATGGTTTCATCTTTCTTTGCCGTTTATGTTTTCCTTCAATGTCAATATGGACCGCTGTCTTTGAAATTAATTGTAACTTTTTTTTGGAGAGGTTTGCAACTTTTTTTTATCACCTTACTAGATGCAGTATGTGTTTGTGTTAGGATTTAAGCCCATGAGGAGAGCCGAACCCAAAAGACTAGTCCATTAGGTGGGAGAACCTCATGACTTAAATACCACATCAAACACTTTAAACTACTTGATTTTAATCTACTCGATGTGGGACTCCAGACTGTTTGGATAAACGTTTTCCTCTTCATTTTCCCGTCCCGAGGCAGTGTAAACGTGAGAATACTGTGAACCTGAATATAAAAGGACACACATCACACAAATCACATATTATTTTTTTAAGTAGTAGACACGTTTGCTTTGCACTGCTATAAAAGTAAAAGTTATCTGAAACTTTTATGGTCATGTTTTCTTGTTTAGTGTAGTCTCATACAGTTTATAGTAAATTTTCATGAAAAGTTCATGCTCATGCCAATATACTTGCCCCCATTTTTGTTTAGAATGATACAGGCATAAATCTTATCATGTTACTTTTGTTTCTGTACTGCTTATCAGAAACTGCTACAAGAAGCAAAAAGGAAGCTTGGGGAGATTTTATCTGCATTTGAATTTTTGGATGGCCAGTCAATGGATTTGGTAATCTCTATTGACGCTTTGTGGTGAAGTTAGTATGTGTCTGCTAAATGCTTCGTATAAATACATTAAAACTGTCTTGATGTATAAACACCTGCTAAAACTTCTTTTTGCACATATGCATGTAATTTCATCAACAAAGTCACGTTATAATTTGTACATCCCAAATATTTGAAAGCAACAAAAGATAAAATGTGCATACTAAAAAACACACATAAATGGTAAAGCATATAAAGAATTTCTGGCCAGTGCTCTGATATAGGCATAGTAACATGTCTGTGGAGTTTCGGGTTAGATTATGGTTTCAGAAAGGGCTTTACAGAGAGTTTCTCTTTGTTAAGGTTTTCATATAATCCTTACAAATGTAATGTGAATTACCAAGTTATATCTGATCATTACAATAACATGCCGGTTTTACTCCACTCTTAACATTAAAGTTGTTAGATTATTTGATAAGAAAAAATCTATACGATTGAAACAAATTACTCGTGTAAAATTATACCTCTTACTCTTACTACTGAGAAAATTATCAGAATCGGAACTTTGTAACTTTATTTTCTTTTTCCCCCAGTCAGATCATAGTCAATTGTCATGCTGATCTGATTGGATATCTAACAGGTTACAAATCACCTGGAAGGTGCTCGGAATCCATTTCCTACTTCACATCATAACTTTTATGTTTTGATTGAGACAACAGGCAGTGATGAATCTTCAGACAAGTAAAGTCCTTGCCATTTATGCTTATTGATTTGTTTATTTTCGTCGAGTAAATTACACTTCCCCTGTTCTGAATTTTCCCAATCAAATATCACCGTTTAAATTGTAATTTGGGAATCCTTAGCAGAGAGTAGTGTAAAATAGATCCATGTCAATGGATTTAGAAATTGGGTAGGATAATAAATTGCAGGGTTTGATTAGTAATAACAGATAAAAGGTGGTTATTTTATATATCTTATCCTCCATATTTTCAATTTACAACACCCCAAATTTATGTCAATTCTGATCATGTAATTAAGGTTCTTTATATTTGATATATCTCCAGACAAAAGCTTGAAGCATTTCTACTTGGCTCCATGGAAAATGAATTGATAGCTGATGGTGTTCTTGCACAAGACATAAACCAAGCATCAACTTTTTGGCGTATACGTGAGGTTGACATTTTTCATCCTTGATTCTTCTTTTCTGAGGAATACATTGCTGCTGTGCCTAACTTCTAACATCAGTTTTTTCATTTATCTGAGATGGTTTTTCAATTTTTTAGTCAGTAGTTTTTTCATTTACAATTCAATTTTAGAATCAATAAGCTTTGACCAAACCAGGTCAGCTATACACTACTTGTGCTTGGAATTTTGTATGCCAGTGCCCCCTTACAGAGTGGTTGTGCTGTAGAAGCTAATTCATTTACCTTTTGTTTTTCATAAGGAATTTGGAAAGGAAATTGTTTTGTTAAAAATGCTCTTTTTCAAGAACGATTTTGTCATCAACAAATAAAATTCAAGTTTGATATGAAAATTTTCATAACTTTTCTCTGAAAAATACTATCCAGGTTTTTGGTGATATCAGTTCTTATTGAATAATTTCAGGGTGTTTCAGAGGCATTGATGAAAGCAGGAGCTGTTTACAAGTATGATGTATCGATACCTGTTGAAAATCTATACAATCTTGTTGAAGAAATGCGCTCTAGACTAGGTAGAAACCCTATGAATGTTACTAGTTATATCACAATGGTGCACATTAGAACATCAACATTATTACAATTTTGTTATTGTGACTTTTGTTTGATTATTGTAGGTGATGCAGCTAATGTAATTGGATATGGTCACCTTGGAGATGGTAATTTGCATTTAAACGTTTCTGTTCCTCAATACGATGACAAGGTAGCTCAAACAAACTCACAAAAAACTTTTGTTATGAACTTATTATTTTTCATTTTATATAAGATTAACAGCATGAAAACTTTGCAGATTTTATCACAAATTGAGCCTTTTGTTTATGAATGGACGTCTAAGAAACGTGGAAGTATTAGCGC
>Ga0315914_1002566_pt1 | contig 27786 bp, 14 predicted proteins | sample MpolenodulesMG_FD_203920 | JGI IMG/M metagenome (GOLD analysis project Ga0315914, IMG submission 203920) | Medicago polymorpha root nodule microbial communities from Los Angeles, California, United States - elongated nodules | ecosystem: Host-associated > Plants > Roots > Nodule | place: USA...
AACAATAATTTATATATTCATTCATAATTATATAATTTTAAAATATTGAAATAATTTAATTATAAATTATAAAAAAAAGTTAAAACTTGAAAAAACAATATAAAATAAATGATGGTAAATTATTTGTAGTTTTGCTCAAATTCAATCACTGTATGATTTTTTTCACATTCAGATGGGTAAATTATTTGTTTTTTTAAAAAAGTTTTGGTTGAAAAGTTAATGTTGATCGATTAAATATTACTCTTGCAACTACTATATAATTTACTTTTTAATATTAAAATAATACAACAATTGAATGGAATATTAAAATAATACAACAATTGAATAGAGAGAAAAAAAAAGAATTAATTGCACATGTGGGACCCATGAGTAATAGGAGAGAGGGTGCCTATAAAAGCACTCATTTCTATAAGTGCCGTATTAATTGGTGTCACAATTGGAATGCCTATTTATCATAGTACTAAATAGGGGAAGGACTCCCCGTGCTAGATGGTCTTAAGCCTAAATGTTTAATTATTAAATGTTTAGAACATGTCATAGTAGACTTTTGAAATGATTATTAAACTCATATCTAAAGGATAAAAGATATGTCTAGGACACGTTACATATCGATCTATTAAAAACCATTGAAACTACTCCCATCTACATCCACCCTTTGGATTGGAATTGTGAACATTTCTCCATATATACTTTTCTTTTGAAAGTGATATATTGAAGAGATCAAAGCAGTTAGTTCTCAAAGCTGTTCTTCCCACGAGAATAGTACTCGCCGCCAATTGGAAAACCAACACCTAAACCAAACAAAGTTTACTAGTAAAAGTTTATGGTCAAACAACTACCAAGAGTCTAATTAACACCTCACATTTACATGGTATCCCTCCAATCCATCCCTTTACTCTTTATTGTGTAAAAAAATATAATCATGATATCGAGACTACCATTGTTCATATATTTTTTTTAAAATAGGTATGTGAGAGTTTACTTTACCTAAACTAAGTTTACCTTGGCCACACTTACGTGAGATTACTTAAACCTACATGCATGAGTCCCATACCAGTAAAATTTCTCTTGATTGATTTGTAATTGTCTGCGATTTGTTTTCTTCTATTTCAAATTGGTAGTCGCCGCCCCAGCAAATAAAGTTGGAGACTGAGTAATTCGATGGGAACAATTTTAATTTGGATCTAATTTGTAACGAGCCATATGTTTGGGAAGCCATCAACCTAACATATATTTTCATGGTTTATACGCATATGTAACTGATGTATCCGCAAATTCTTGTGTGCGCAAATTGAATTCACATAGGTAAAAGATTCACGTAAATTGATGTAAACTTTTAACCTTGTTTACTTCGAAAGTGCTTAGGAATCTTGCATAGAAAGGAGCAATCTTGCCGTGAAATGTGAAACAGAAGGATTATAATGACAATAAAGAGAATAGGCAATAAAGAGAATAGAAAACTCTAATATCTTGCCAAGTGCTCATATATATTAAGAAAACTTTTAACCTTGTTTGTCTTCGAAATTACTTAATATTTTTGCTAAATTAAGATCATAATGACAATAAAGAGAATAGAAAACTCTAATCTCTTGTCAGTTGCTCATATATATTATTAAAAAAAGAAAAAAATACATAAAAAGAGTCAGCGAGACATAAAACATAACCCGACAAGTCCACACAAAAAGTAGCTAAATCCAAATGGGTATACAATTATTCAAAACCACAGAAGTGCATACAACCACTAGTTAATTCTAGCAAGCACTCATCAGATATATGCAGATTGCTATATGCATGCATCAACCGTTAACACATAAATAGTCCAAGAACCAACAACTTCTTGCAGCGACGACAGTCAATACCGGCTTTTTTGAGTCTCATCAGTTCAGTGTCAATCAAAATGAATGCTAACATCAATAAGGACTAAGACGAATATTCAAATAACACTGAAGCGAAACCTTATCCCTGGAAACCGGCAGAAAAACAGAGAATTCAAGGGCAAGGACACGCAAAACCAGTACTGACGCATGGTGTGGCCATAAAAAAGCAGCCGAACACTCAATATTCATCAAACAAAGCAAATGGCGTGGATTAGAGTTGACTACTGACCGTCAACACAGTAACAAATTCACATATATACCATTTACTCCCAACAAAAAACTACAATTGGAATATGATAGTATACTAGAAAGCTTTTATGGCCCTTTTTCTAATTCGAGAGGGTTAACACATGAAAAAAAATTATACTTTTTAAAATATTATATTAAATTTAAATTAAATTAGTTTAAACACATTGATATATTGATTTTTTTGTTTTTGAAAGGATACTAACTTTATTGTTGAAATTAGTTTTAAAATGTTTAGTTTATTTAAACATATGTCAGATTATTTATTTAAATACTTTGACATGAAATAATTTTTCTTCTAATAGATTAACATGTCATAACTTTTCCGTTTGTAACCAAAAAAAAAAAAGGATTAACATATGTCATAATAGAGTTTCCAAAGGAATAAAATTCAGATCTAAAAGATAAAAGGCAAGTCTAGGACATGTTACAGCTCGACCAAACTATATGCTTTAAATTTTTTCACCAATTCAAACATAAATTTTGAAGAGTTTAACTCTTTCCATCACATTCTCACCTCTATTAAGAACCATTGAAACTATTCACATCCACAGCTACCACTTGGATTGGAATCGTGAATGTTTCTCCATATATACTTTTCTTTTGAAAGTGATATATTGAAGAGATAAAATTAAGCAGTTAGCTCTCGAAGCTGTCCGCCAATTGGAAAACCAACACCTAAACCTTTCCTCCCTACTTCTTCCCTTGATATTTGCTTTTTCACAACACTTTTTTTTTTGTCATTACTGTTTGGCCGCGTTGCCTTGTTAATTGGTTCATCCATTAATTCCAACGTTTGAAGTCAACAATAAGATGTTGTCAAAAACAAATATGAAGAAATCAACAACAACAAAATTTGCAGGAATATAGTCAATCAACTACTCAAGGGTCAAACATTAACACCTCACCTTTACATAGTATCCCTCCAATCCATCCCTCTACTCTTCATTTTGATATTTCAAAGATTTTGTTTTTTGCAATGGCTCTATTTCCCTTTCTTTGTTATCTTTTTTTCATAGCTGCATACCATGCAAAAGCTGATGATTCTTATTCCTGTGATCACGACATAGGCAATTACACATCCAATAGCACCTACGACAACAACCTTAAAACCCTTTTGTCCAGTCTTTCCTCTCGTACAGAAATTAACTACGGTTTCTACAATTTCTCATATGGTGAAGAACCAGACAAAGCATATGCCGTTGGGGTGTGTCGCGGAGATATTGAGCCAAATCAGTGTCGTACAAACCTAAACAATTCCATTGGCTATCTCAGAGAAAAGTGTCCAAACCAAAAAGAGGCAATTGTGTGGGGTGGTGATTTCACTTTGTGGTACTCGAATCGCTCAATTTTTGGGCTCTTGACAACTTCACCTACATTCTATTTGATTTTAGAAAGAAATGCAAGTGATGCGGATCAGTACAAGCAAGCATTAAGTAACTTGATGACAAATCTAACTGAAAAAGCTGCAGCAGGGGACTCTCGTCGTAAGTATGAAGCAGATAGTGTTTTTGAAACTACAAGTTTTGAAACCATATACGGTTATGTGCTTTGTATGCCTGATTTGTCATCGCAACAATGTTCTGACTGCTTGACCATGGCTATCTCAGAAATCCCAGATTGCTGTACTGGCAAGATGGGAGGAAATATTCTTAAACCAAGTTGTCGTCTTAGATTTGATCCTTATCGCTTCTACAATTCAACGATTGTGTTAGACTCACCATCACTACCACCTTCACCATCCACCGATAACACTTCTTCAGGTACCTAGTTACCATCATCTCTATATCTTTCCAATAGCACATGTATACCCGATCAGAACACTGAGTTACCGGGTCAATGGTCCTATCGGATAAGAAATGTCTTTCCAAATTAATATCTTGCATTTAGCATTTATGGTGATAATGAACTTGCACAACAATACTTGTTAAAATTAATTTGATAAAATTACCATCATTTTATTTTATTTGTTGTGTTTCAAAATGATCAAATGTGATATTAATTGTGACACGAATTTTATTATAGTTTTAATCTATTGAATGTCACTGTGACGATTTAAATTAACTTTTCCAGGAGAAAGCAACACTCGAACAGTCATTGCCGTCGTTGTGCCCGTTGTTACCGTGGTTTTGGTGCTCATTTTGATTTGCATCTACTTAAGATTGAGAAAGCGAAAGCAGTTCTCTAAAGGTGTGTATATTTTCTTAAGATTTCCATTTAGCATTAGCCTAAAAGTAACGAGTTTAAGATTTTTCATAATAATTTGTCCAAAAAAAGTTCGTTTTAAAATTATTTTTAACAATCTTGTCAAAGACGATTTCCAATTTCCATAGTGTTATACTTCAATAAATTAAATCTTATTGTTTTGCATTTCGATTACATTCATAGCATATATGAAAAGCTAACTTGTTCATCTTGGTTATTGTGTGAAGCCAATAATGGAGCATATGAGGATGAAGATGAAGATGAAATTACTATTGTTGAGTCTTTGCAATTTAACTTTGATACCATACGAGTTGCTACAAGTCACTTCTCTGATTCTAATAAACTTGGACAAGGTGGATTCGGAGTTGTTTATCGGGTAAGAGCAAATATTTAATCGTAATAGTGTCACTTTTTGCAAAATATTATTGTTGAAAAAAATACAATCTATTATACTTAAAATTGATATATTTCAGGGTAAACTCCCTAATGGACAAATGATTGCGGTCAAAAGATTGTCCAAAGATTCTGATCAAGGAGATGTAGAATTTAAAAATGAAGTACTATTAGTAGCCAAACTTCAACATCGAAACTTAGTTAGGCTACTTGGTTTCAGTTTAGAAGGGAGAGAAAAGCTGCTTATTTATGAATATGTTACAAATAAAAGTCTTGATTACTTCATATTTGGTACGTTTACTAACATAGTTAGATTGGTGCACAATTACTAACAACCAAAACAATTTTGAAATTCATATGATCTTGGTTATATATGTAGATCCAACCAGAAGCGCACAATTGAATTGGGAAAAGCGCTATGATATCATAAAAGGTATTGTCCGAGGTCTTATTTATCTTCACGAGGATTCTCGCCTCCGCATTATACACCGTGATCTCAAAGCTAGCAATATTCTCTTAGATGACGAGATGAATCCTAAGATATCCGATTTTGGATTGGCGAGATTGTTTGTTATCGATCAAAGTGAAGGAAATACAAGTAAAATTGTTGGAACCTAGTAAGTTTCTAAATATTTATGAGCTTATTAACTGATGTTAATTCGAATCAACCATAAGTAAGATATTAATTTCATTTTGTTACTTAGTCAATGTTCAACAATTTATTCAAATAGTTTGATGTTTTACTCTAATGTTATAATAGCCAAACCTTTTAAGCACATATCACTTTGTATGATTGATCAATAACATAAAACACATTTACAATAGAGGAAATATAAATAGAACTTTGTATGTAGCGACTCAATTATAGGAAAACTATTACCTTAAACTATCATAATTTTTTTTTTATTGATTAAGCTTCTCTATATTGGCTTGTAGTGGATATATGGCACCTGAGTATGCAATGCATGGACAATTTTCGGTAAAATCGGATGTCTTTAGTTTTGGAGTATTGGTTCTTGAGATTTTAAGTGGTCATAAAAATAGTACAAACATTGGTCAGGGAAATGATGTTGAGTATCTACTGAGCTATGTAAGTATTATTTTTCTCTATATTTTATTTCTTGTAATTAAAAGTATAAATTATAATATTTTGTGATCCCAACAATATTGTTGAAATTGATTGATGGGCCAATTGCATTTTGTTTATCAAAACTTTGAGCAAATTATTGCAGGCATGGAAATGCTGGAGGGAGGGGAAAGCACAAAATATGATAGATCCAGCATTAAACAATATTTCAGCAAATGAAATAATGAGATGCATCCATATTGCCTTACTCTGTGTTCAAGAAAATGTAGTTGACAGACCAACCATGGCTGCTGTTGCACTCATGCTTAATAGTTATTCTCTCACTCTCTCAATACCTTCAAAACCTGCCTATTTTTATGGAAGTGGAACTAGAAGCCTACAGGACATGGAGTTATGGGCTGGCAATATAGGTTCAACAACATCGGGTGAATCGATTAACCAAGCTTCAAATACTGATCCATACCCTCGATAAATTTCGTTCATAAGGGTGATACCTTCTCTCTTTTATGAGTAAATCACTAAGAGTAATGCTAGCATCACCCTCTTTTGGTCTATAAAATTTCTTTTCGTTGAGTTTGAGATGTGTTAGATTAATTAATATGTCATGTATATTAAAATCATTAATCAAAGTGACAACATATTAGATGATTATGTAAAATATTTGTATATATATTCTTTATTGTGTAAAATAATTATTAAGATATAACTTATGTAATTAACTAGTTAATAAAGATAATAATTCATTTAGCTTAAATTATATTTTTTTACTTTAATATTATCTTTAGGTTTCAATTTGATTCCTTATGTTTTTTCATTATATTTTAGTCTACTGAGTTATAAATGTTACATACAAATTGGTCCCTTTAGTTTTTTTTCCTGGTCTATGTTGGTGATTTAAGTTATAAACATTTGACACTTTGATCTAACGTTTGTAACTTACGAGATTAAAGTGTCTAACACATGTGTTGACATGTCAAGTGAGTTATAAGTCTCCTATTAAATGGAAAAGTAGATGTGTAACAATATATAAGTGAAATGGCCTTCAAAGAACATCTCGCAATAGAATAGTCAGTCCAGAAAGGAGGCATAGGGTTTCTTTCGCAGAATCAAAACACCCTAAAAACCAACCCAAATCACACACTTTCAGTTCTGATCTCAAATCTCTACTTCACACACAAAGACTTTCCACCGTGTAACAAATCTCTTCTCATCAATCGCCTCCAACCACCGCCACAACTTCTCATCGACACCCTCCCCGACAGTGTTCATCGACTAAAGCACACGTGTGATCTGTCAAAGAACAAGGAAAAGAGGTTAAAGAATAGTGACTTGTTGGTTCAGTCGACCATACCTCCTCCTTCTTTCGGCACCATTATTGTTATATGTTCTTCCGGAGAGAGCATCTCCAAAGGCTCCCCTTGTAAGACCACCACATAAAGTGGCATTTGTGGTAAACCATTGTCTCTTCATAATGGTTTGAAAAATCATGCACGCGGGTGTTCAAGAATTTCTCTAATGTATGTCCCACACATGAAACATCATTTAGAAATGCAAAGTCACGCACTATAGTAGTGGACCAGTGGTCCCATTTTTCAAACACATCCTCTATTTCTTTTTAAACAAAAATCCATACCCAAATTTCTAACTCAATGAGATTATTCATTCTTTAAGCACAAACAACCATGGCTGTTCCTTTTTCAGGGCAATATTTTCCACTTATTAATCTCCTACTCATATTCATCATTTTTACTAATCAAGCCAAAGCCAATAACAACCCACAAAACTTTCACTATTTCTGTGATCACAACAACGAGAGAGGTAACTACACAACAAACAGCACCTACGAAACAAACCTCAACACACTTTTATCCACTCTCATTTCCAACACACAAATCAATTATGGTTTCTACAATTTCTCATTCGGCGAAAACACAAACAGAATCACAGCCATTGGTTTATGTAGAGGAGATCTCAAACCTAACGATTGTCGTAACTGCCTCAACAAATCCAAAGCAAATCTCACACAACTTTGTCCAAACAAAAAGGAAGCAATTGGTTGGTACGAGGATGAAAAATGCATGTTGCATTACTCAGACCGTTCAATATTTAGCCTCAATGAAATTGGACCTGCGTATTTTGCATGGAGCTTACAAAATGCAACTTCGTTAGACGCGTTTAATGAAGCAGTTGAAAATTTGTTGCATATACTTAAAATTGATGCTGCTGCAGGTGACTCTAGTCGTAAATTTGCTACAGAAAGTGAGATTGTTGGTATAGATAATAAAACTATATATGGTCTTGCTCAGTGTACACCTGATTTGTCTGGTTCACAATGTGCTAATTGCTTGAATGAGTCTATTACAGAAATTTCAAGATGTTGTAAAAATAGGACTGGTGCTAGAATAATTAGACCCAGTTGTAATTTGAGGTTTGAAACTTCATTTCAGTTCTATCAAACTATGGCAGATTCACCGTCACAGCAACCTCTATCACCAATACCATCGGCATCACCTCATTCCCCTGACCAAGGTAATTGTCCAAACATTCTTGGTATATTTTTATTTAGCTTGAAATTGATTTTCTAGCAACTTTATTACTCTTTTTTATTCTAATTAATAAATTATCCATTAAATGCATCACTAGATATTGATTGTGGTTTTTGCAGGTAAGAACAATATGTCGTCAAGAACTGAAGTGGATATGATCCCGTTGTTGTTGCTGCTGCTGTGCTCGTTATTATATGTGCTTGTTTAAGAATATACAATGTAACCGTGTAATCAAATAAAAAATTTGAAGTAGACTCAGGTCGTCTAACATGCACAAGCAAAATAATTTTACATCAAGTACAAATATCTTTTACACAATTGAATAGAAATCACATAATATCTCATTTAATTTAATGGTGGAATTTATCCATCGCACTGTGAAAACTAACTTAACAATACAAAATTTGTCGGTAACATTACTCTAGGTTCCTTTATCTAATTTATTTCTAACATTTGAGTACTTTATCTTTTTTTTTTTTTTCATTTAAATCCTTTATCACTTGAAATAGTTGCAAATTATTCATTTTTTTCATTTTCTTTAAAAAACTTTGATGAGGCTGATAAATATTTCTTTTTTCAGAGTTTTCTTTAACGTTAAAAATTATTTATAATAAAAACTATTACTATTAATCATATGTGGCAAGCTCCCTCAATGCTTTTTTTAATAAAAAAAAATGAAGAAATGACTAACTTGTACACGTTTAAATTGATAAAGAATTTTAACCGAACAAAAAATAATAATATAAAAGACTCAAATGTTACAAATAAATTAAATAAGATAAAGTATTTGAACAGGACAAAAAAATAAAGAACTTAATTAACTGTTACAAATAAAATATAAAGAATCCGCACGAGGATCAATTTACATGTGTCCTCCTCCGTCCCTAATCACACACCGCATAACCCAGAGAAGGTTATGACCAACACATGCCTATATAAGGGCGAACTTGTTTCACCCTCAAGGTACATTCTCACTTTTCACAACACTTCTTATACACTCTTTCTCAGTTCCATTACTGACTTGAGCGTCAGAGTGCTAACGTGCCTGCATCAGTTTTCGTTTCACCGCGAAGAATCATCGCCACCGCGCCGAAAACGGTTACCGTTACACTGAAGCATTCTATGTCGTCGTTGCCACTCAACCGTTCTCACCGGACATATCAAGTACTATCAACAAGCACAGTTGCACTGCACTATCAAACTTTTGGTGGAAGAATATCCAACAATGTCTCAACTGTGACACTCAATACACAGAAAGACAATTATTGGTCATCTGTTTGAACATTGGTGAGGTAAGCTATCCATTAACTTGAAATCGATAATGGGAAGAACCAAAAAATTATTACCCTAAGCTAGTGGCCAAGAAAATGGATTTTTGAGGTGGATCACTTTCAAGTGGTGCATTGGCAGTCAATTACTAAGGATTATTAAAGGACAACTTACGATGGAACAGATTCATTTTTATTGTCTTAAACAAAATCATTTTTATTGATATCATAGGAATACTTTTCTGTGCACATAATCATGATTTTTATTTATTGAAAGCATGTAAAATTATTATTGAAAATGTTTTATTTTGTTTTATTTGAAATAAAATTGTTTTTTAAGGGTGGTGGTTCTATGGTGCCATAACCGCTCTATTTTTTTATTAAGTGATTGTTTATACGTTTAATTTTATTTTTCATCACCTAAATATTATATGTGTGTGAGACATAGTCCAACTTAGTGTCGTCATCATCATTCACATCTTCTACGTTCGTGATTATAATGAGTTTTTATCTTCTCTGATTGTTACGGTCCATCACTTCGATCAGCCTACGCATATTTTTTATGTATCAGTATATATGTTTGAGTTCAAGGCTTTTTCTCATGATGTTAAGGGTAATGTTATGTTCATAAAGACAAGTGGTCTACTTGATGGATGTTAATCCATGTGGTACGTATTTGCATATGAACATGATGTTGGTTCAATCTTTTTCAACAGACTAAGTGAAACGGGTCAACTTGAGTTGTCAAGCTCAAAACTTCACCTCGCTTCATATTTAAAATTATGGTTAAATACGGCACGCTAATAGGCTCAATCCATCTGTTTTATCATCCCTCCGCTAAACTCAATTTCTGTTGGTTATGAATCGCACTCTTATTAATTGGATTAACTTTTTTTACCACTACTAACTCAATCCAGCTTGCAAAGTACGTGTCAATTTCCCAACCTAAAAGAAACAAGATTCACGATCTGATTTTTGCAATGGATTCATTACTTTAAGTTAGAAAATGACTAATTTAAAAAACTAATTTGTAACAAAGCACTTAAAGGTCTAATTTAAAACAAATTGTAACAAAAAAAATATTAAGGGACTAATTTGTTATAAATATCCAACTTAAAGGATAACATGAGGTATTTGACCTTAAAATGTTATAAAAATAATTGCAAATTATATAAAACATGGCCAAGAAAGGACACTTCATATTTGCCTATAAAAGTCCATTCGTATGTCAAAACATTCGATCATCTGACTAATTGTTTCCGTAAGTACAATCAATATGTCTATTCTCTCTTTAACCCCACTTCTCTTTCTCTTTCTCATAATTATCCTTTTCACATCTAAAGCCCAAGCATACAAAAACGACCAAAAATTCCACTACTTTTGTGACCAATGTAACGATAGAGGTGACTACATAACCGGTAGTACCTACCACAACAACCTCAAAATCGCTTTTATCTACCTCACTTTCAACTCAAAAATTGACTACGGTTTCTACAACACCAACTATGGCCAAAACAATGACAAAGTAAACGTCATTGGAATATGTAGAGGAGACATTAATCCTCAAGACTGTCGCAAATGCCTAATTGGTTCCAGATTCAATCTCACAGAAGCATGTCCAAACAAAAAAGAAGCAATTGGATGGTACGAGGATGAGAAATGCATGTTACGTTATTCAGACCGTTCAATATTAGGCCTAAACGAAACTGGACCTGCTTATGCTATGAGGAACTCGAACAATGCAACAATGCCAGATCAATTTAGTATCTTAGTAAAACAACTTTTGAATGATTTAAGAAGCAAGGCTATAAATGGTGACTCACATAGTAAGTATGTTGTTGGAACATTGCCGGGTCCTAGCAATAATCAATCACCTATTCAACAAAGTAGTGGTGAAACAATATATGGTCTTGTTCAGTGTACCCCTGACTTGTCTGGTCCACAGTGTGATGATTGTTTGCTTCAATCTATTGCTGGAATTTCAAGATTTAGCAATAGGAGTAGTGCTAGAATGATTAGACCAAGCTGTTATTTGAGGTTTGCAACTTCATATCAATTCTATCAACCCAAACCAAAACTGGCTTCCCAACTCCCATGATCAACAACACTTTTCTCGAACGTAATTTTAAGGTGAGAGGATCTCTCTTCATAAACTTTTCTTCAGCTTTATCTCTTTTGAATATGTGATTTGTGTTATTTCCAATACACTTTTTAATGCCATGATTTTTGGGTTTGGTCTTCCGGTAATTTGGTCGGCGATTCAAATGAATGAATTTCGATAATATATTATATTTATATATTTGGTTTAAGTTATTCTTAGTAAGCAGATTTGTAAAATATAAACGCCACTCTTTACTAATTTTCCATTTAATTAAATATCTCACCGATATGATTAGTTCTATTCTTTTTTATGCAGATAAAATAAACACATTGAGAACTATTGTTGATACAGTCGTGTTGTTGATGCTGATTTTGTCATTGCTTCTTTTATATAATTATATTTCTGTTTGCTTTAGCGTATTTGTAATAAGTACAACTGCGTCGTTAAGAGAGTGTTGTATATGATGCAACAAGTTTATACTTGAGTGGGTAATAATTTGATGAGGTAATTTCTCACTTATATAGTCAACTACAAACCAAGTAAATTAACTACGTTCCTTTCTGGTTGGGTATAATTATCGTTGTTCCATCATATATTGGTTGTCACGCACAACAACTTTTTGGCGTGCATGCTTTGAGGAAGAGCATTTGCTCTGGTTTTCAGGTGGTGTAGAGGACATGTCTTTGGGTCATTTGGAAGGAGAGAAACTCGAAAATTTTCAACAACATCTCTTCTAAGGATCAACTTGTCGATAGTATTAAACTTCATTCTTGGTGGTGGCTAAAGACACATAAGCTGGATTTTGCTTTTGATTTTCATTATTGGTGGTCTATGCCGTCTCTTTGTACATGTTAAACCATTTTGTAAAACAAGAACCGTCAGATCTACGATCTGACGGTTCAAACAGACAGGAGTATAATAACACAAAAATAAAAGAACACTGGATCCGAAACAGGTTCATCCTTGACCGTTAGATCACAGATCTAACGGCCTAAATCCTGAAAGCACACACCGAATTCCATGGGGCCAAATGCACAGTAGTAACAAAAAAAATACTATAAATTCGATATTCATAAAAAAAAAAAAAACAACATAAACTCAAACACTTCTCTCTCTAAGTTAAACTTAGAGAGAGAAGTTCTCCCCTCTCTCTTTAAAACAGTTCGCCTGAGAGAAGAAGGTGCGGTGGTCAGAGTAGCTCCGACGCGGTGGTCGACCTTTTTTTTATAATTTTTTTCGAAATTTTTTACACCATTCCACTCGTCTCTTCTTCCTCTGCTCAGATCCGCTAATATTTTTACCAAAAAACCCACAAGAAACCTAGATCTACTCTTTTATTTTCGTCAACATTTAGAAAAACGAAAGGAAAAAACGGTGGTGGAGATGTACCTCTGTTTATGAACGGAGAAAACGAGAAAATACAACGGAAAACTTCGAATTCTTCTTCTTCTCTCGATTTCGCGACTCTGTCGTGTTGTTTGTGAGCTTGAACCAAAAACAAACGGATCGAAAACGACGTTGATGATGAACAGATTCGGATTCGTTGTTGTTATGTCGATTTCGGTTCTTCTTTTCTACCTTGCTTCAAAGTCGATTTTGGTGATGTTGTGGGAATATTGATGGATCCGGAATTATGATTCTGGAGATTTGTTTATAAGTTGTTTGTGATGAACTTCATGTGTTCATCTTTTTTTTTGTGATTTTTTACGGTTTTGATCTGAAAAGTTGATGAGAGAGAAGAGAATTGGTGTTTGTGTGATTGATTGGACAGATTTCTGACGCGTTTTCTCTCTCTTCTGAACAGTGTCATAAATGACACTATTTATAGGTGGAAAACTAGGGTTTTGAGACTTTGGACCAATAAATTTGTGACACCTGGACAAACTTAGGGAGAAAGAAAAAAATCTGGACAACTTTGGATGCTTTAAAGACCAATAGGATGATAACATGTGTACATGACTAATGACTAAAAGACTCTTTTACATTAAAATAATTAAAAAAGCTTAAAAGAATAAAAAAAAAGAATCATAATGAAATAAAATATAAATAAAATCGAAAATAAAAAATAATAGAAAACTAAAATAAACTAATAAAAAAGAGAATATTAAGAGGATAACAAAAAGTAATAAATAGTAATTAAAATTATCCCTTTCGTTAACCAAATGAGGTATTTTAAAATACCTCTCTACCGAAATTTCGTTTGAGACGACAAAATCACTCGGCTTTGAGAATACGAAGGAAAGACTTTTTAACTGATTAAATTACGAGTAAAAACTTCAACTATTTAAAATACGAGTAAAAAAAATTTAAATAACTAAAATACGAATGAAAATTTTCAATTACTTAAAATTCGATTAAAAAGTTTTATCTGCTTAAAACACGAACAAAAATACGAATAAATCTTTTTAACTGTTTGAAATACGAATGAAAAGAAAGTTTTAACTACTTAAAGGATGAATAAAGACAATAAATGGTCAAAATTTAGGGTATGACAAAGAATATCCAACATTGTCTCAATTGTGACACTCAAAATAGACAGAAAGACACAACTATTGGTCATCTGTCTTGGTCATCTGTCTGAACATTGGTGAGATAAGCTATCCATTAACTTGAAATCGATAATGGGAAGAGCCAAAAAATTATTACCCTAAGCTAGTGGCCAAGAAAATGGATTTTTGAGGTGGATCACTTTCAAGTGGTGCACTGGCAATCAATTAAGGATTATTAAAGGACAACTTGTGATGGAACAAATTTATTTTTATTCTCTTAAAAAAAAATCATTTTTATTGACCTCATCGGAATGCTTTTCTGTGCACATAATCATGATTTTTATTTACTGAAAGCATGTAAAATTATTATTGAAAATGATTTATTTTGTTTTATTTGGAATATAAATGTTTTTTAAGGGTGGCTCTATGCTGCCATAAGCTATATTTTTTGTATCAAGTGATTGTTTTATAGGTTTAATTTTATTTTTTATCACCAAAATCTTATGTGTGTGGGAGACATAGAGAAGTGAGACATAGATCAACATAGTGTCGTAATCATCGTTCATGTCTTTTTTGTTCGTGATTTTGACGAGTTCTTATCTTCTTCAATTGTTGCGGCCACGCCATCGCTACGATCAGCCTATACATATTTTTTATGTTTGAGTTCAAAGCTTTTTCTCATAATGTTATGTATAAGAAAATTAATCTAAAGGCAATCTTATTTGTTCATAAAGACAAGTGGTCTAGTTGATAGTTGTTAATTCATGTGGTACGTATTTGCATTGACTTGCATATGAGCATGATGTTGGTTCACTCATTTTCAACAGACTAAGTGAAACGGAGCAACTTGAGTTGTCAAACTCAAAACTTCACCTCGCTCCATTTTAAATTACAGTTAAATACGGCAAGCTAATAGGCTCAATCCGTCTGTTTTATCATCCTTTCTGCTAAACTCAATTTTCGTTGGTTATGATTCACACTCTTATTAATTGGATTAAAAAAAATTACCACTACTAACTCAATCCAGCTTGCAAAGTCCTTGCCATTCCCCCCCAACCTAGAAGAAACAAGATTCCCGTTCCGCTTTTCAGAATGGATTCATTGATTTAAATTGGTCCTTTAAGTTAGAAAATAACTAATTTAAAAAACTTAAAGAACTAATTTGTAGCAAAAAACTTAAAAGGGCTAATTTGTAACCAAAAAAATAAATAAAAGACTAATTTCTTATAAACATCAACTTAAAGGACAACCGAAGGTATTTGACCTTTAAAATGTTATATAAAATAAATTGCAAATTATATTAAACACGACCAAGAAAGCACACCTCATCTTTGCCTATAAAAGTTCATTCATATGTCTAAACCTTCAATCATCCTACGAATCGTTTCCTTAAGTACAATCAATATGCCTATTCTCTCTTTAAGCCCACTTTCCTTTCTCTTTCTCATAATTATCCTTTTCACATCTAAACCCCAAGCAGACAACAACGACCAAAAATTCCACTACTTTTGCGACCAAAATAACGATAGAGGTAACTACATAACCGGTGATTCGTACCACAACAGCCTCAGAATTGCTCTTATCTCCCTCACTTACAACTCAAAAATTGACTACGGTTTCTACAACACCAACAATGGCCAAAACAATGACAAAGTAAACGTCATTGGAATATGTAGAGGAGACATTAATCCTGATGATTGTCGCAAATGTCTAGTTGGTTCCAGATTCAATCTCACACAAGCATGTCCAAATAAAAAAGAAGCAATTGGATGGTATGAGGATGAGAAATGTATGTTACGTTATTCAGACCGTTCGATAATGGGTCTAAACGAAATTGGACCTGCTTATTTTGCATGGAACTTGAATAATGCAACAATGGCAGATCAATTTAATATCTTGGTAAAACAACTGTTGAATGATTTAAGAAGCAAGGCTATAAATGGTGACTCACATCGTAAGTATGTTGTTGGAACATTGCCGGGTCCCAGTAGTAATCAAATAATATATGGTCTTGTTCAGTGTACACCTGACTTGTCTGGTCCACAGTGTGATGATCGTTTGCTTCAATCTATTGCTGAAGTTTCAAGATGTTGTAGCAATAGGATTGGTGCTAGAATTGTTAGACCAAGCTGTAATTTGAGGTTTGAAACATCATACCAATTCTATCAACCTAAAGCAAAACCGGCTTCACATCTTCCATGATGGACAACACTTTTCTTGAAGGTAATTGTAAGGTGAGAGTATCTCTCTTCATAAACTTTATTTTCAACTTTATCTCTTTTGAATATGTGATTTGTGTTATTTTAAATACACTATTTCATGCCCATGATTATTGGATTTGGTCTTTGAGTAATTTGGTGGGTGATTCAAATGAATAAATTTGTGATATTATATTGTGTTTTTTATATGGTTCAAGTCATTCTTGTTAAATAGACTTCTAAAATGAATAATGTCATTCTTTATTAATTATGAGTTAAAATTCATTTTGGTACTTCACAATTTTCGCAAGCACATTTAGTCTTGACAAAAATAAAATTCAACTCAAAGTAGACTCTCGTATTATCATACCGGACACAAATTTGTTTCTATGTTATAGTGAATTAGAGACTAATTTGCCGTTGATATAAAAATGGTAGAGACTATTTTTTATTTTAGGTTTGTCATAAACTAAATTGGTCCGCAAGAAAATTATAAAGGATTAAAATGAGTCTTCGCTCTAATTGTTTTCATCCCATCTTTTCTCAAATTTAATGTGGGATTTGGAATTTTTTTCCTGTAGTTAGATCCATAAAAAAAAATCAAAATCAAGTTAATTTACTTGGTTTGTTATTCATTGTTCTTTATTATCCTTAATTTTCATTTAATTAAACATCTCAAAGATATGATTAGTTCTAATTTTTTTTATGCAGATATGAACTATTGTTGATACAGTCGTGTTGCTGCTGTTGATTTTGTCGTTGTGTCTTTTATATAACTATATTTGTGTTTGTATTAGCGTATTTGTAATAAGCCCAACTGCATCATTAGGAGAGTGTTGAATATGCTGCAACAAGTTTATACTTGAGTGGGCAATAATTTGATGTGTAATTTCTCACTTATATAGTCAATTATAAACCAAGTAAATTAACTTGATTTTGAATTTTAACATAGATGGGTGGTATAACTCATTATCTGATTCAGTATCATCATCGGTACTTTCATAATTTGATGACTAAGTACTTTCACTATTTTTTTTCAACATTTGTTTCAACCTCTTCAGAAGTATTAAGTATTTTATGTTTCTCATTGAAGTTTCTCCCACCATCACTGCTAGCACCATCAATTGACTGTTGCTGAGACTTTCAACTCCAATTCTAACCCTTTGATTCTTCAAACACAACATATCTACTTACTATTATCTTCTTGTCTTTAGGATCATACAACTTATAAGCTTTAGATTCATCATGCATGCCAAGATGAACACGCTAGTACTTGATGTTTTTTGCATCTAGCTTCCTTTTCAGAAAATTCTAAACATTCTAAAATGAAGTACAAAGGGTTTCACACCAATGTATGCTTCTTTAGGTGTGATGTCTTTAACTGACAAGGTAGGACTCCTATTCAAAACATATATAACTGGCATACATCTCTATTACACCCAAAATTCAAATTACATTTCGAGTAAATTAATAAGCCATAGTCAAGTGACAATTAATGTAGATTTGTCAAATGCTTGTTGTAGTCTAAACCAAGTCATTTGTACTACAAACACAGTTACTCAAAACATGTTGTATCACAAACCAAGCATATATACTCGAAGAAGGCTTTCCTCAAAAACCAGATAAATGCAGTTCGAAGAAAGACACCCCCGAAGACAATTGCAGATTCAAAGTGTTCCAAATCGTTAAAAAAATAACTACCATATGTAAAAGAGTGCAAGAGAAGTTCAAATGGGTGGCTATGCTTGGGAAGTTATCAACTTAAAAATTCAAAAGATTGGAGGGAACTTGTCAAGGACTTTCTAGGTGGTTTAAAACTTGTCATCCATGCAATATAGTAGTTAGTTTATGTTCGAACACATGGTGTGTTATAATTTGAATTAAAAAAATTTCATGTCAACTTTCTCAATTATTGTTTATTTATGAGGGGATGTCAAACCATTAATTTTGTAACGGTCAAATGATCTTGACCGTTGGATTTAAAACTCATCTTTGGCTCCTAACCTATAAATAGAGATCGCATTCCTCACTTCTACTCATGCCAAAAACTCTCTTGAGTTGTCAAAGAGTTTTTCTCTCTTCTTTCTCCTTTAGCTTGTGTTGATGAGCTATTCTTTTCCTCCTCTAATTTTTTTTGTCCCTTCGAAAAAAGTTCATTCGGAATTTTGTCCCTTCGGTACTTTTGTCCCTTTAGTTGTCCCTTTCGGAAGTAATAGTGGTCTAGTAACATATTGAGTGGTCTAAGTGCCAGATAGAGGGTGTATATCTAGAACGGTTCCTACAGTGCAGTAGGAAATCCAATACAGTTTAGAGTGAGTTGTTTTATCCTGGAGGCTATGTGGTTGTTAGTCTGCTTGCATAAATTTGGACAGTGTTACAAATAGTCTTAAAGAGAGCGACCTAGTACGTAATTCATCCCGAAAATTTCTTTAGAAGTTGAAACCCTTTTTTTCTAAAACTGTTTTTAAACATTGTTCCGGCAGTTTATTTTTAGTCTGTAAATAATAACCTCATAACACCATGCAAGATAGTTTATTTCCATTCAAAAAACTACGCCTACTAAATAACACATATGTTCTCATAGGATAAACATCTTACTAGCAATGTTGAAACCGACAATGTTTGCAACTCCAACCTATTTATAATATATATATTATTTGTTTTCACTTTTGCACACTTTGTGCGTATATTTTTCCCTTTATTTGTGCATTTTACTATTTTTACGTCCATATGCTTCTTGCATCTTTGATTGCGGGCTTGTATCCTTAAACCTAACAATTAAGAACCCCTAAAAATCATCTGACTCTAGTATTAGAATGATCTTTTGAGTTTATTTGTTGAGATGAAAGATTCTCACGCCAACAATCTTATTTCTGAATACGTTAATTACTTTGAATTGTGTGTGCGGGAATATGGTGGATTTATTTGTCTCTTATTTTCTGTGCAAGGAGGTGAATTTACTTTTTGAATATGGTGCTGGCAATGACTAGTTTATATTTTTCGTAAAAATTCCCAGCTTTTATTAAGTGTAATTAATGTTTGCATTTATCTATTAATTTGATTTATAATATTATTACCACTTGCAATAACTGTGATATTTCTGTTTTTAAAGAGTAGTCCATCGTGATACTTAATTATAAAGTATACATATTTTACCTTAAATCATTCATTTTACTTTATCCTAACTCTTGTGATGTCACACTGTGGTGATTACATGAAGATCCTACGTGGGGATGTTGAACTTAAGAAATTTGGAATAAGAAGGAAGTTGAGGGTAAAAATAGGAGATTTGATGTGAAGGTGGAAGGAGGATTGGATGAAAAAAAATATAAATGTTAATCTTTTGGCAAATGTATCATCAAATAATAATATCTACTCCCTCCGGTCTCAAATGTAAGAAATAAAAAAATAAAATTGGTGGTCTCAAATATAAGAAAAAGTATAGTAAAATGAACTTATTAAATGTCACAATTCCAAGTTTACCCTCATTAAACTCACCTTACTAATGTCTTTACTACTTTAAGACAAGGGTAAAATTAGAAAAATATCACTTTTTATAATGACTTAAATGTGACTAAAATATCACTTTTTATGAGATGTGTAAGCTAATTTATACTTTTTCAAGGATTAATGAAATTTTACAAAGTGACTAAAATATCATATTCTAATGTGATATATGTGAAATATATTCAACATATCTTTTGATGCTATCAAATTCGAAAATTACCTTGCATGGATTATATTGACTCTTCTTTATGTTGATTCCCTTGATTTTCTCTCTGATTTGTTTTTTGTGGTGCTTTTTGTGGACTTGCAGAGGAAAATGATTATTTTTTAGGTAAGCTGTTTCTGTTTTGTAGGTCTCCCCCACTACAAAATAATTATTTTTTTCTCATTTTGTTAGCTCATAATTTTGAATTTATATATTTTCTTTGAGTTCTGCCTCCTATTAGAATTTATTTTACAAATCAGATATCAAAATTTCTAATACCACGGAAGACAGTTTTGCAGTGTATTTTTTCTTTTTATCTTTCTAAAATTATTATTTTTACAAGTTGGAATGTTCAATATCCTTTGAATTTGAAGCTTGATATGAACTTTACCTTGCTAGAGCATCGCTGAACACCAGCCAATGACAAAGGATAATTCTTTCCATGAGCTTCGGTAAAACATTTATGGATATGTTGACATTTCTATATTTATGTTTTAATCATGACTTTATTACTAAATGCTTCTTTAGTTTATCACTTGTGTTGAGGTAAACATTTCTCATGTTGTGTTTTTATTTTTTTGCGGATTTCACATTCCAAGAATCATATTTGGAGTCTGATTTTGATGCCTTTCTTCTCCTCCCGTTGATACCTACAAGTCATGTGTTTCCAGATATTCTTTACAAGTTGCATAAAATTTACATGTCAAAGATCATAAGCTTTTTTCTTTCTATTTGTTTTACAATCAAGTTTATTCCTTGATGTAAGTTTTCTTTTCCATCCCTTTTTAAGTGACTTTTTATACTCTTAGTATGCAACTATGGCATAACACATTAGGATCGTATGATGTATTAGGATTTTTTATTCCGATGCTTATTTATTTTTTGTCCAACATGCTGCAGTTTTGGTGGGTTGGTCTTCCTCTTTGTTTTAAGACTGGACGACATGAATGATATATCAGGGAAAATTTAGATAGATGTTGGTCAAAATCTGTAGATATCATAAGACTACAAGAGTACCAGTAATTAATTGTTGTTTATGTAACGTATAAATTTATGTAATGGGGTACCTTTTGGTAGAACGAATACTGAATTAAAATTTTACATATATTCTTATTCTTATTTTCACGCGTATTTTCATCTAATTCTTTAAAGCAACAAAACTCTACACTAATGTAAAATTAACTAAGGACGTAAGTTTATCGTAGACTTATGAATACTTTGCATATAAAAATATGTCAAGAAACGAATTTTTATGTTACAAGAAAAAGAAATACGAAGGTCAAGCATAATTGAGAAGGAATGGTTTGGCCACAATGCACTCTTTTTTAATGTTATTGTTCTTATTATTAGACCATCTTAAACTATGATTATTAAAATTTGTTTTATCCTTATTTATGTTTTTTTTTTTTTTGAAGTTAGCAATTCCCAAAACAAAACAAAAAAATATGTTTGTTTTTTTTATGCTCTTAAAATCTTATATTAAATTTAAAACACTAAGATATAAGTATAATTTTTTTATTTAATAATAAAAACATTCTCCTTGCACCCCGTGCTCCGCAAGGGTTTACACACTAGTAACATCCACAGAGCCAGCCACGGATCTATAGTAGAGTGGTTTGGGGCAACTGCCCCTACTACTCTTTCGGTTATATTTATTAAATCTTTGATATTTTAATGATTGATCTCTCTTAAAATGATAGATTGATCCCGTTAAATTGAAATTTATAACATAAAAAAGAGTTTTGGTTGTGAATTTTATAAAATCAAATGTGTAAATGCATTTGAGATGAAATTTTGAATAATTTCTACCATATTTTTTTAAATATAAAGACATGTAAAGGACAATTTTAATTTGTAGATGTTTTTTTTTAAGGAACAATTTTAATTTGTAGATGTTGACGGGTCTTTAATTTTTCTAATATATAATAGGATAGTGTTTATAATTTTGAGTATTTTGCTCAATGATAATGATGTTATTATTATATCATTTTTGTATTGCTAAAAATTTTCTATAAATATTTATCATATAAAATCTTGTCCCCCCGCAAGTCAACATTTCTGGATCCGTCACTGTACAGAGCACCAATTTGATCGGATCAATGTGCTGGTTAAAACGAAAAAGTGTAATTACTAGTAACTCAACTCTAATCCTCTAAAATCTTAAAATAAAATGCTAGAATGACTTTATAAACACTAAAATACATGTTCTGACAACGAGTCATCTTGACCAATACATAAAGATAACATGTCATTAAAATTAACCACATGTTTGGTCAAAAATTGTCAAAATGTACATGACCAAAAGTGGATAAATATTAGGGGTCAAAATAGTCTATTATAAAGTTGGAGGACTAAAGTTGTACAAATGTAAAACTTAAAAGACAAAAAGTGTAATTAAACTTCAAAACTTTACAAAGTAATACCAATAAGCACAGTTGCACCATCAAACTTTTGATCGAAGAATATCCAAGAATCTCTCTATTGTCACACTCAAAATACACGGAAAGACACAACGATTGGTCATCCATCTGTTTGAATATTTGAATAACCATCATTGGTGAGATAAGACATCCATTTGGAATCGATAATGGGAAGGAAAAACCGAAGAAATTATTACCCTAAGTTAGTGGACCAGAAAATGGATTTTAAGGTGGATTACTTTTAAGTGGTACACTTTTTTTTATTTTAACATTTGAATGATCAAATCTCAGAAGCTTTAAGTGGTTCACTAGTAACAAAATAAGGATTACTTTTTTTTCTTAGGAAAAAATAAGGACTACTAAAGACAACTTGGGATGGAATAAACTAACTTTTATCGGTCATCGTAAGTTTAGGTAAGTTGGTAGGGATAATGCATAATATATATATATATATATATATATAAGGTTGAGGGTTCAAACTCTGACACCACAAAAAAAAAACTAACTTTTTTTTTGGTCAAGTAGCCTAGTGGCTAGAATTCACCTTATAAGGTGAATAAGTGGGGTGTCTGAGGTTCGAACCCCAGCCCCTACATATAATAATGCATTGTCCTACCAACTGAGCTATGCTCACGGGACAATAACAGTTAGTTTATATATATATATGTGTGTGTGCGCGCGCGCGCGCAACAAGACCTAAGAAATTTACATAAAATACACAACAACACCGAATATGGGTGGGAATAGGTTACGTCGACCTATAGGGGCCTATGACCTAGTCTATGTCATGTCAATTTTTTTGTTAATCAAGTAAGGCTAAGGCTTTTTAAAAATTTGGTATAGCTAAAAATGTTTGACCAGGGGTCAAAGAAATTAAAAAGTCTTTCGACCCGTGAACCGGTGGGGTGGCCGGTTCGATTTGCTTATTAGATCGGTTATGCAGTCAAACCTGCATGAACCGGTATGACTCGGTCAAAACCGGTGATTTTTCCGAATTGAACTGGTTTGATGTTTAAGAAGATTTTTAATGAATTAAATTTATCAAGAAATAGCGGATGTGGGATTTGAACAGGCGCACAGTTATTTCAAAGAAATTACCTTACCAACACGCCACAAGTTCCTTTTGTGATTGTAATTCATCTAAAATGTATATGTACAATGCATTTAATTTTAAATAAAAATCACGGCCAGCTTGAAGTGTGAACCGTTGAAATGCTAGGTAAAAGAAATATCCCAGATATTTCATTAAATACATATAGTCATACTTTTTTTTTTTAAAGAATAGTCATGCATAAACATATATAATCATATTTTGTTTTTTATTGGCATTTTCTTGATTAAAAAATATAATCATATTTTATTTAAAAGGAATTTAAACACAATTTTTTATAATATAAAAATATCCTTAAATAAGAGCATTTAATACTTACTAATAAATTCCTTCAAAAGAAAAATACTTACTAATTAACAAGCATATAATGCAAAATATGTTTCTTTTCCTTATGTTTTCTTTAAGACAATTATAGACCGAGTTATCCGGTTTAATATAATTTAATACCAATATAATTTTTTATATAGATCGAGTTATATGTCCGAGTCATTCGGGGTCAATCCGGTTTAGTTATGCGGTTTGACCATTGATCCAGTGGTTCGACCATTGAACCAATGACTCAGTAACCTTACTGAGTTGATCACCGGTTCGGTTTTTAAAACTATGCTATCAGGTCAACATACTTAACTAAATATGAATATATTTTTTACTACTACTATTATTAAATTTTATGCTTTAGATAAAATTATAAATTTGTTAACTTTTTCATTAATTTAAATATATTAGTCTACATTAAATTTTGTACATTTAAAAGTATTATTATAAATTGTAATTGAATATGATATCGTATGTAGTCAAATTCTTTAAATGCCGTGTTAAAGAATATGATATCGTACATAGTCAAATTTTCTAAATGCCGTGTTAAAGAATATGATATCGTATATATTCAAATTCTCTAAATGTCATTTTGAAGATTTTAAGAGAGTTTAATGTCATTGGTCTACTAGTTTGTCAATCTATTTAAACATGAATTATCTTACGTATTTTAATACGTTCATATGAAATCAACTTTTAAACAGGCAAACATGTTACATCAAACTTTCGAAAGGAGAAACTGAAGTCTAAAAAATAAATTTATAACAGACTACTAATCAGACTTAAGTCTTAACTTTTTTGTCAAATCGGACTTAGATCTTGTAAAACTTTGCTAGACTCAGCCTACACCACCTCTAATGCTGAATCAAATATCTCCCTGGTTATTTTAGAGGTTTACTTTTTTGAGTTTATTTTTCATTTCGAAATAGCTTTATGTTGTTTTTTAACAGGCTTTTGCTTACATTTCTTTTATTGATTTGTTGTAAGTAGTTGCTTGGCTCTAATATTTTCCTATTTGCGCTTAATTTTTTGTATTTGCAAATTTAATTTTCCTTTAGTAACACATATTGAGACTTAAAAAAATAGGGCTTTGGCCCTCTTTTTCTACAAAAAAATAATATTATAATAAGGCCTTTTGTACTTAATGGTAATAACAATACTAATACTAATTTAGTAGAAGAAAAAATGCGCAGCTTCACAAAACCTAGCTGCTGCTCCAACTTTTTTCTATTCTATTCTTTCGGTGTTCATCCACAAAAACGAGGTGGATTAGGGGCATCTTTTTGTCCTAAATCACTCTAAATTGTTTTTTCTTCCTTTTATTTAAATAAGTGATCTTCACGTATTTTTGTTTTCTTTTTTAGTGCAACATTATTCGTTTTGATTTTTCGGCTTGGTGCGGTGTTTTTTATCCCATCTTGGTATAATGTTCATTTGATTCAGGTCAACAAATTAGTTTCGATCCAATCAAATTCAAGCAATGACTTTGATGTCATCAATATTATAGGTTCAAGGTAAGAGTATTCTAGACAATTCGATATAATCAGATTTGTAGGCTTATATACAAGAGATTCTTCATATTATAACAAGAGTTGAGCTTATATGCATGAGATTATTCATATTAGAAACACAATCCAATTTGCCAAGAACAACGATTAAGTAGGAAAAATAAAGGACATATCATTGTTTTAGTTTTATTCATAAGAGTGCCAGCCTTGCCGGATCACATTCCACATAAACAGTGACAATAGCAGGGATGCTGCCAGCACCACATAGATTGTCGTCGATGAACCCAAAAGAAGTTCAAAATTAATTGCCACAACAGAAAGCTTAAATCTACACAAACAAGGAAACACAATAAGAACCTACACAATCAACACTAGACAATTAAGAAATAGCTAACAAAGTAATCATAACTCAGAACAACTTACATGTTTAAGCCGACTCAATGTACATACATTAATTTAAACATGGCTTACTTATGGTACATTAAGCAAATTAAACACACGAATTTTCCACTAGAAAAATACTGAAATCTATACATAATAAAACAAAGAAGACAGTAAATCTTACATGGCTTTTCTGTAGAATTATTTGGTTCGGTCATCTAGGGGAAGAAAATTATTGTATATTTATTGGGCACTACATTCAGTTCAAGCAATTAAAATGTGTACATGGGAAAAACATAATCTGAAGCAAAAATTAGACATAGTTTTTATTTATGTAAAGTGAACTCCAACAGAACTCACAACACAACTTTTTCATCCCAATGCAAGTAAAGCAATCTTTTTCATCTTATCTAGTTAAACAGGTCATGTGAAATGATAACAAATACAAACTAAACTATTCACGAATCTGAGTGATACGAATTTAGATCCTCATGGATCGATGGTGAGAATGAGCGACAAAACCGATTCTGATGGAGCTATTCAAAATTCAGATGTGAGATCGAGTAAAAAATTAGGGATTCATATGTGAGTGACGATTCACGATTCAGATGTGAGATATACGAATCAGACTATTCACAATTTTGACTTAGGGATTCAAATTCTGATTAAGCAAGTAAATTGATTTTGACATAGAGATTCGATGAATTAGGGATGAATTGTGATGAAGAATGCAAATGAGTTAGGGCTTTTTTGTCGTGATATGTTATTTTTTTATTTGGTGAAAATTTATCGTATAAGTAATGATTCTAAAAAAACGAGCCCAAATATATATTAATAGGTTCACATATGTGTTCTGGTTAAACAGTGGTGTTTTTAATAGGGATTACCTAGCTACCTAGTTGGCAGTAATATTTTGGTAGCAAATCCTACATTTTCTTTTAGTGTCGGAGTGCTCAAAAAGAAAATTTGGCAATAGAAAACCTAATTTCATTTTCTAATTTCTATTTATTGTAAATAGATAGATGAGAAAGAGATTCTACATAATTACAATGATTATATATATATATATAAATGCTTTTTTTTAAAATAAAATATGATACCCATTGAAATATACCCACGAATACATTAAAATCCTCTAAAAGAAATCCACATAGATATTAGATTTTTTTTTATCAAACAGAAAAGGTGGTGATCACATCTATTTATGCCATTTGATACCCATTATTGTCGTGACGTCCCTAGAACACATGATGCTATTTGGTCCAACTCCATTATGGAGTATTTTGTTAGCAGGAATTCAGCCACTGACGATTTAAATTTTTATTTGCATTAGTAAAATTCAGATGACTTTTGCAAGGGAAAAGCGGCCTAGAAAAACACTTGCAAATTAAAGAATTTATATCTTGTTCTTCAAGAAAATGAATAGTAAGATTTTATTTTTGTCTAAACCCTCCAATTCTGTTGAAGATCGGTAAAAAAAAAAAAGTACCTAAAATCTGATCAAAATTTGTTTCAATCAGAATAGTAGTAACTAGTAAAATTTGAACTCACATGCTTCTTGCAATATATGAATCGTATCCTTACCATATAGATTCACTTTTGTTACCACACACTATCAACATGATTACACTTGCACAAGTGGTATCCATGTCATTTTCCTTATACCAAACATCATTTGATCTTCTTTTCACTGGCAGTGGATTCATTATTCCGATCACTAAGATTGTAAAAATTGCAAACAATATCAAACATCACCAAAAACGGATACTTCATCTTTGCCTATAAAAAAAGCTCATCCCTATATCTCAACTTTATAATTAGGGGTGGGCAAAAAAACCAAAAACTGCACTAAACTGTTGAACTGAACTGAACCGAACTGATATTGAACTGAACTGATATATAAAAGTTCTGAACCGATCCATACTTAGT